>Ga0255341_1001308_pt1 | contig 35945 bp, 30 predicted proteins | sample wastewater_treat_8_FD_192418 | JGI IMG/M metagenome (GOLD analysis project Ga0255341, IMG submission 192418) | Wastewater microbial communities from Lulu Island WWTP, Vancouver, Canada - plant12 | ecosystem: Engineered > WWTP > Wastewater > Unclassified | place: Canada: Vancouver, British... | reverse complement strand
TGATGATATCGCCTCGTTTCAAGCCGGCTCGATCGGCGGGACCATCCTTAACTACATCGCCGACGAGAACGCCCCGGGTCTGTTTGATGCCAAAGGATTCAGCCAGTTCCGGCGTAATATCCTGGATCATCACGCCCAGCCAGCCGCGTGTTACTTTGCCGGATTTGAGCTGGGGCAGGATTTCCTTGACCAGATTGATGGGGATGGCAAAACCGATACCCTGACCCTGAGCCACAATGGCCGTGTTGATGCCAACCACTTCGCCGTTCATATTGAAGAGTGGCCCGCCACTGTTGCCGGGGTTGATGGCGGCGTCGGTCTGGAGGAAATCGTCATAGGGCCCGGCGCCAATGACACGCCCTTTGGCACTGAGGATGCCGGCGGTAATGGTATGGCCCAGACCAAAGGGGTTGCCCGAAGCCATGACCCAGTCGCCAACCCGGAGGGAGTTCGAGTCTCCCAGTTGGGCCGGTTTGGGGAAATCACTGCCAGCCTTGACCCGGATCATTGCAATATCCGTTTTTGGATCCCGGGCCACCACCTTGGCATCGTATTCCTTCCCTGCCTCGGTCTTGATCTTGATCTCGTCGGCCTTTTCCACCACGTGATTGTTGGTGAGGATGAGCCCCTCGCTGTCGATGATAAAGCCCGAGCCGAGCGCGTGAGTCTTCATGGGGCCCTGGGGAGTGTCTCCAAAAAAACGCCGGAAAAACTCGTCACCAAAAAAGTCCTTGAAAGGTGAGTTCGGCCCGATGAACGGCTGCATGGGACTCTCTTTGATGAGCTTGGTGGTAGAGATATTGACCACTACATGGTTCACCCGTTCCGCCAAATCGGCAAACGAAGGCGGGCCCTGGGCGCCCGGACTGGCGAAGGTCGTCGCCGTTCCTCCCGCTGTTACAAGAGCGTGCATGAGCACGCAACCGACCACGATACAGCAGAATTTCGCCATTTTGGACTGCGGTTCCCGATAGTTCATAGAGCTCCTTTCTGAATCGAGGGATGATCCGAGCTGGGGGTCCTCCCTGTCATAATCCGGTGACCGATTGTACCCTTACCCGTGCTCAAGGCAGCTGCCGGATGGCACCTGAGACCAGCGATGCAGAGCGGTAAGAGCATAATCAAGTCGACAAAAAAAGCAAGGTTAGGTTGGGGGCAAGGCAGGGCAAAGGCTATTCAAAAAGGAAGCAGTCGGCTGGCTCAGGGTCTCCCCGTCCTTCATCGCGCCCGTAGTCTTCAATGGCAACGCGGTTCTTGGGGAGACACAGAAAAAACCGTTGGGCTTCGGCAAAGTCCCTGAGTTGCACGGTAAGCTTCACCAGCGGCTGGTCATTGCGGTCGACGCCACTCTCGAGGTGGCGGATCAGGACATTGGAGGGGGCGCGGGCGATGGCGGGAATCAGCGAATGGACGGTTTCGAGTGATACCTGGATGTGAAAAGAGAGGGGATGGCGCCAGGGCTGCTCTTTGTTCCAGACCACATCGAGCAGCTGCTGAGGCTGGAGGTCGTGTTTCAGGACCACATCGCGGCAGCCCCTGCGATGAAAAGTGGTCCCGCGCTCGCTCAAAATGGCGACCACCTGATCCTGGCCGGGGTAAGGGTTGCAGCAGCGGGCAAATTTGTGGACGGCCTTGTCGAGCTCGGAAACCGCAAGGATATTTCGCTCGGATGGATGGGGGCCGATGGCGTCCTCGACCTGGCCCTGATTGGCTGCCGAAAATGCTGGTTTAAGGTAATAGAGGATCAGATGAGGAGATATGAGATCTTGTCCCAGGCGCGTGTAAAGGTCCTCCAGATCTTTTGCCGGGATCACTTCTAGGAGATCGCGGAAGTCTTCTCTTTCCACAATGTCTTCCGACAAACCATGGCGCCTGAATTCCTGCAGCAGGATTTCTTTTCCCACCTGCTGGGCGTATTGCTGGCGTTTTTGGTTGAGCTTCCGATTGATCGCCGTCCGGGAACGGGGCGTGCGGCAAAGTTTTTCCAGGTCCGGATCCACTTCGAGGGGCAGGGAGGAGGTGAGAATTTTGACCGTCTCTCCGTCTTTCAGAGGCTGGGTCAGGGGTGCCCATTGACCGTTAATGACGGCTCCACTGCAGTAATCCCCCAACTGGGAGTGAATCTTGTAGGCAAAGTCAAGGACGATGCTGCCCTTCGGCAGCGGGTAAGTGTCTCCCTTGGGCGAAAAGACGTAGATTTCATCCGCCTCGGAAAGCCGAATCAGGGCTTTGCGTTGAGGTCCGGCGCCACCGTATTCACCGATGGTGCGCAACAGATCGCTGATCTCATCGCTCATGGGTTCCTGGGCACTCCAGTCAGTCAAGATCCCGTAAGTGGCCCATTCGTCCATGCTGGGGGTGCGAACCTTGATTAAATAATTCTGGTCGCCTTCGTGGATTCGGACGTGCAGGCTGCGGTAGCCGGAGTTCTTCGGATGCGCGATGAAGTCCCTGAGGCTGCGCGGAATGGGAGAAAAGGTGGTACAGACGATGCCCAACGCAGTGTAGCAGGGGACCAGTTCTTCGGTTTGCAGGATAATGGCGAAGTCGATGCTGTTCTCGCTGTTGGCTACCTCCAGGGTCCGCTTTTGAGGGTCATAGTAGTTGCCCAGTCCCTTGGCGCGGGGTCTGAGAAGGATCGGGCAGGAGGTATGGGCGAAGATGTCCTGGAGGGTTTGCACGATCTGCTGGTAATCTGCCGTGTGGCGAAGGGCCTGGATGTAGTGCAGGATCTTCTTACTCTTCCGGGGATAGAGATAAGAGAGCGCCAAGTGGTAGAGTTCGCGCTTGAGGGGGTAGATGTTGAACTTGGCGGCGATGGGAGCATAGACATCGATGGTTTCCCGGGCAATGCTGTGCCGATTTGGTTTGGCGAGATGATGGAGGGTGCGCAGGTTGTGCAGCCGGTCGGCGAGCTTGATCAGGAGAACACCCAGGCGCCGGCTGGCGCTGAGGAAGATCTTGCTGTGGGTCAAATCCTTGACCGTTGCCCGGTCCAGATGACGGCGCTCAAACTTGGTACAGCCGTCGACCAATTCGGCTACCACCTCGCCGAACAGCCGTTCGATATCCTCCAGGGTTACGGTGGCAATGTCTTCCACCACGTCATGGAGCAGGGCGGCCGCCAGCAGGAGAGGATCACGGAATTTCAGCTCACGCGCAAGGATTTCCGCCACCGCACAGGGATGGCTGATGTACGGGGCGCCGGACTTGCGCCGCTGTCCCTGGTGGAGTTCGTGGGCAAATTCCAGAGCGTTGAAAAAGACCCGGTTTTCTTCTTTATTTTCATCAATATACTTGGCCATACGGGTACGATAGTGAGCCAGGTCAAAACTGTGCGGTTCGGTTCCAGCTCCTGCTGGAAAAGCGTATGGCAATTCACTCTCTGCAACCTGCAGAGCCGCAATCTCCTCGCCCATGGATCCTTTTCTCTTTCTATCCGACCTCGGTGACCCTGCGGGATCGCACAGCTTTCTTGAAGGTTTGTTATAGCATAGAGTCCCCAAGGAAACTGTCAATTGCTATTTTAGACAAGCGTGGCAGTTCAAACAACCCCTCAAGTCTCAAGAAGCAGATTTACGAGCTGGATGGGGAGAGCTCGAAGCTTTGGGCTTGACTTGACGGGCGATTTTTATTAGGTTGCCGACGTCGCTGGGGAATCGTTCAACGGTAGGACTGCAGACTCTGGATCTGCCTATCCAGGTTCGAATCCTGGTTCCCCAGCCAAAGATGGTCCCATCGTCTAGTGGCCTAGGATACTGGCCTCTCACGCCAGAGACACGGGTTCGAACCCCGTTGGGACTACCAGGAAGATCACGCACTTACCTCTTCCCGCGACCGCCCTGCTGATGGTCACAACACCGCTTGATTCTCTCTCCCGGGCGAGATCTCAGTGCGACAGGGATGCCGGGGATGATGACTCCCCGCCACCCAGTTGTAGAGTGTTCCAGTCAAAGAGCCGCTCCCTGCGGTTTTTGAACAGGCGATCCAGCTGCCCCGGTGGATATCCCCCCTGGGCGGAGACGATTCGACGAGGAGGGGCGATCGGGAAAAGCCCGAATGGCCTTCCCTATTTGATCGAGATTGGCCCGACTGAAACCGATTCAGTAGTTCCCGGGTGTCTGTCATAAATACTTTAATATAGTAATGGCAACTAGTTATGATTAATGGCCCAAGTCGAGAAAACAGGCAGGTAGCCTTATGCGGGATGATTTCTTCAGAAGGATACTGGTAGTTGATGACGATCCTCCGATGAGGAAGACCATCTGCAGCTTTCTCCGGAAGCTCGGTTATGCCGCTGACGAAGCCAGTGACGCCGCCACTGCCCTGAGCATGCTCGGTCGGAAGCAGTTTGATCTGGTCATCTCCGATGTGGTCATGGAGGGCAAGGACGGTGTCACCCTGATGCAGGAGGCTCGGATACTTTATCCGGTTCTTGAATTCATTATCGTTACCGACTTCAGTCAGCTCTATTCATACGAAGATATCACAGCCGCCGGTGCTTTCGATTATCTCACCAAACCCTTTGCCATGAGCGACCTGCAAACCCGGATCGAGCGATGCCGGCGGCAGAAATGGACGCAGGAAGAGCTCAAGAGGTATCAAACCCAGTTGGAAGAACTGGTGAAGGAACGAACCGCAAAACTCGAACTGGAGATCAAAGAGCGCCGGCGGGCTGAAGCAACCCTGCGGGAAAGTGAAGCAAGGTTTCGCAAATTCTCTGAGGAAGCTTCGCATGAGGGGATTATCTTCCAGGATGATGGCAAGATCATCGATGTGAATGAGACTCTCGCCAAGATGTCCGGCTACAGCCGGGACGAGCTCATTGGAAGGGATGTGTTGGAGCTGATTGACCCGGAGTACGGGCCCGTCATCGAGGCCCACATGATCAGGGATTGTGAGGAAGTATATGAGATCGTTGCCTACCTCAAGGATGGCGTCAGGGTTCCCCTGGAAGTCCATGCCAAAGTCATCCCCTATCTGGGTAAGATGATGCGGGTGGCGGCGGTACTGGATACCACCGACCGGAAAAGGAGCGAGGAGGCCCTGCTGACGGCTCACCAGCGGTTGCTCGACATCATCGAATTTCTTCCCGATGCCACCTTCGTTATTGACCGGGATGGGCGGGTGATCGCCTGGAATCGAGCTATGGAAGAGATGTCGGGAGTGAGGAAGGACGTGATGCTGGGCAAGAGCAACTATGCCCATGCCGTTCCTTTCTATGGCCTCCCAAGACCCATGATGGCCGATCTTCTGATTCGCCATGATCCGGAAGTGGAAAGCTCCTATGAACATATCGACAGAACGGGCAATATTCTTTGCGGTGAAGGCTTTGTCCCCGTAATTCACGGCGGGAAGGGCGGGTACGTTTGGGGAACGGCCTCGCTGCTCACCGATCGGCAGGGAAACGTTGTCGGTGCCATTGAATCGATTCGCGATATGAGTGAACGGAAGGCGATGGAATCCGCCCTCCGCCAAAGGGAACAGGACCTCGAGACCAAATCCCGCGAGCTCGAGGAGATCAACACAGCGTTGAAAGTGCTCCTCAAACGGCGGCTGGAGGACCAGCAGGAATTTGGAGCCAATGTGTGGTCAAATATGAAGGAACTGGTCTTCCCTTATTTGGAAAAGCTTCGTCGCAGTAGACTCAATGAGCTCCAGAAGAGCTATCTCGAGATCCTGGAGGCTCATTTGCAGGATATTGCCGCCCCGTTTTTCAGGAACCTTTCCAGCGAGTTTGCCAACCTCAGCCCCATGGAACTCCAGATTGCCAGCCTCATCAAAGCAGGCAAACGAAACAAGGAAATCTCCGAGATCCTGGGTGTTTCGGTGAATACCGTCCTGACCCACCGCCATCACCTCCGTACCAAACTGGGCGTGAAGAACAAGGGCATCAATCTTGTCGCACACCTAAAGAGTATGGGGATTTAGTTAGAATACATAGCTAACTTCTCGTTCATCATTCACTATCAAGTTTCCCGGACCGAGTGACGACAGATCAAGCAAGCGCAACTGCCGATGACGTGTGGCGGCAGGCCAGGGCCCGGCTGTGGGGGGCGCGAGGGACTGATCTGGGTGGAGGTGGCGAGCGAGGGCGCAGCCTCCTGATGGGAAAGAAAGGGTGAGAACAAAGGAGACAGCGGCTATGAGAAAGATGAGCTTGGGGGCGCGACTGACACTTGGGGGCATTATGATGGTGGTCGTGCCGTTGGCAATCGTTGGCTTGTTTGCGGTGATGAAGGCATCGGATGCGTTGACAGCCCTTTCCAGGGAGCAGGCGACCAACCTTGCGGTCAAGCTGGCGGACATGGCCCAGGTGGCAATGTCGGAAGAGATCAAAGTCCTTAAGGCGCTCGCAGCGGAAAAGACGGTTGCTGAAAACGCGGCCAGGATGGCGAGCCACAAGCCGGAGGAGCTTGCCGCCGACCTTGCCGGGTTGAGTGGCCATTTGGCCGATGTTATGAAGCAAATTGGCAGTGAGTACGAGGGAATCATCATCGCCAACGCCGACGGGATAGTGTTGGCGGATGGCAGTAATGGGGAATACAGGGGGTTGAACATTGCCGAGCGCGACTACTTCAAGAGCGCCAAAGAGGGAAAGGTTAATCTGGGGACCGTGATCAAGTCAAAAGTTACCGGCAACCCGATTGTGCCGATCAGTGCCCCGTTGTACGGAGTGAACCGAGAATTTGCGGGAAACCTCACCCTCCTTTTAAAAATTGACTTCCTAGTGGAGAAAATTACCGGGACGAAGGTGGGACAGACCGGCTATGCTTTCATGACCGACGCAAAGGGGCTGTTCATTGCCCATCCCAGGAAAGAGCTCATTCTGGAAGCGGAACTGAAGAAACTGCCAGGGATGGAAGCGATCACGGCCAGCATGCTGTCCCACAAGACGGGGGTTGAATCCTATGTTTTTGAGGGAATCGAAAAGATTGCGGGCTTTGCCCCGGTAACGCTTTCGGGCTGGAGCGTCGCGCTCACTCAGAACAGCGACGAGTTCCTTTCCTCAGCGAACGCCATTCGCAACGGGATCGTGGTGGTTGGCGGCCTGTTCCTCGGTCTGACCATCATAATCGTGCTGTTTTTTGCCGGCAGTGTCTCGCGGCCGATCACACGGGTTGCCGATGGCTTGAGCGAGGGTGCCGAACAGGTGTCGGCAGCATCGGGCGAAGTATCGGCCAGCAGTCAGTCTCTCGCCGAGGGCGCTTCACAGCAGGCGGCGGCACTCGAGGAAACCTCCTCCTCGCTGGAGGAAATGGCCTCCATGACGCGTCAGAACGCGGATCATGCGAATCAGGTCAACACCCTCATGGCGGAAATGACCCGCGTGGTCAAGGAATCCAACACGGCCATGGAGCAGCTTGACCGTTCCATGCAGGATATTTCGAGTGCCAGTGAAGAGACTTCCAAGATCATCAAAACCATCGATGAAATTGCTTTCCAGACGAACCTCCTGGCATTGAACGCGGCCGTCGAGGCAGCGCGCGCCGGGGAAGCCGGGGCCGGTTTTGCGGTGGTTGCTGATGAGGTGCGGAATCTGGCCATACGGGCGGCCGAAGCAGCCCAAAATACCACCAATCTGATCGAGGGGACGATCCGCAAGATCAAAGAGGGTACCGAACAGGTGAACAAGGCTGGCGGTGCATTTCAGCTGGTGGCGACCAGTACCGGGAAGATGGGCGAGTTGGTGGGAGAGGTTGCCGCGGCTTCCAATGAACAGGCACAGGGAATCGACCAGATCAGCAAAGCAGTAGCTGAAATGGACAAGGTTGTGCAACAGAATGCAGCCAATGCGGAAGAATCGGCCGCAGCCTCGGAAGAACTGAATGCCCAGGCGGAACAGATGAAAGGCTATGTAAAGGATCTGATCGAAGTCATTGGTGGCAGTAACGGGAAGGCTGCGGGGACCGGCTTGCTCGCCAAGGCCAAGATGAAAATGAACCGCGAACGGACCAAGAGCCTCCCGCCCCCGGCGGCTCTTGCCAGGAACCTGACAGCGGGACCGGAGCGAGGCAGAACGGTTGGCGTGCCCAAGACGATGAAGCTGCGGCTCGCTGAGGCGATCCCGTTTGATGACGACATGAAGGATTTCTAGGGTCAGTCCTTTGAGTTTGGACAGGCAGTGGCGGTTGGTTCCAGAGCTCCAGCTCGGGAACCGGCCGCATCCGGCGTTTTCAAAACGACAAGGCGCCATCGGCGTCAGGTTGAGGGAGGGGGTGCAGGCAGGGCCTCCTTCCGCTTCCCGTTATCGTCATGCGGTTTCAGCCAGAAAAGCCCTGGTATCTTCGAGTGCCACCAGAAGGGTTGCCATGAACTGTTCTACCATCCGGGTCGTGATGCCCAGCTCCACAAACACCCGGTCCTGATTGGGCTGCAAAAAACCATCCAGACCGCAGCCGATCCCCATCGCGGAGACCATTCGGTTGGCGACGTACACGGTAGCAGCGATTTCGCGCGAGTCTGTGGCTTCGTTGGGGTAGTGGTGATAGCCGATGGCGGTGATGACTCCCGGAGGAAAGCGCCAGCGGCGCGCAATGGTGGCCCCCAGGCTCTGGTGATCGATGCCAAAGACCCGGCGTTCAGCCTCGACAAAAGGCAGTTTCTCGTTCTGGACCAGGGGCAGGATCGCGTCGTAATAGTTCTTGACGTAAAGGCTCAAGAGCGTCTTCCCGATATCGTGCAGTAATGCCGCGGTATAGACCGCAAACGGGTCGCCCAGTCCCGTGCGTTGGGCAACCAGCTCGGCCATCAGGGCAACGGCTACGGCGTGCTGCCATAGTTCGCCCTCACGGAGATCATAGCCGCTGCCGTCACCACGAAAATAGCGGGACGAACAGGCGAGGGTGATGATCTGGATGAGCTGCCTTTGCCCCAGGCTAATAATGGCATCCCTCAAGGAGCGCACCGGCTGCCGTACGGCATAGTAGGGAGACTGGCTCACGGCCAGGACGCGGGCGGTAATAGCCTGATCAAGCTTGATAACGGTTTCGATTTCATTGACCGGAGCCATTCTCTGGATCAAAGGCAAAACTTTGCCGACCACATCCGGAAAGGGAGGGAGCTTCTCCGCCGATGCAAGTACTTTCTCCAGAATCTCGGTTGAAGAGGGTTCTGTCATAATCTTGTCCTCTGTCTTCTGGGTGATGAGCCGGCAACAACAGTTCCCAAACCTGCCACCGACAATGCCCATGCATGCGTCTTCCCATTACGGGAAAACACTATCAGCCTTACCGAAATTTGTCTACCCACGGACTGATCTCCACTCTAATTTTCGTTCTCAGGCGGGCGCGGACTCAGGGGGCTCTTGACAGGAAGAGGCTGAGTCGGAGGTTCGGGAGGTGGAGTCATAGCCTTGACAAGCTGCTGGGCAAGGGCACGGGCCAGGACTTGATAGGACTGAGCGCCCTGCCCCTCATAGGTATGCCAGACCAGATCGACATCGGCACCTGTCTCCGAAGTTGCGTCGAGCCTCACGAACCACACCAGGAATCCGGTCGATGCGGTCATGATCTGGATTTCAACCGTCAGTTGACTGGGGGTATTACCTGAACCGGCCAACAGGTGAACGATCTTTCCCCTCAGCGCCAGATCATAATCCGTTAACTCCGTGGCGACCAGGAGATCTCCTGGATCATGCTGAAGTTGATTGCTGAGCGCAATCTGACGGAACAGGCCCGACCTCATGAGTTCCTGGTAGAACTCGCGGGTGACGATGCTTCCGGTTCGGGGCGCATACATTGGATGGGTGAAGGGATAAATCAGCAATCTGGAGCGCTCATGACCGATAAATGGGGGTTTCAGAAAGACCTGTGTCTCCATGGTGGTCCTGGGCTGGGTCAGCATGCTCATGGGCGTTGCTAGGCAGCCGGTCTGAACCGGAAGGATAACGGCCAACAGCAGCAGATTCCATCTGAAGTGAAGACGGTGCATGGTGCGTCCCCTTTCCGAGGCAGCCGGCAGCAGTGCCAGTGATATCGCCTAATCCCGGGCGGCGTACAATTCCTACATATGCACTAACATGCAATGAACAGGCCATAATCTGCCGAGGCTGCTGGAAATGGTGGCCGATCGCAACTTTTTCTTAATGATAACCAACCAGTATGCCGATAGAAATGGACAGGTGAGGGCAGAATCGACTCTTTCTGATGCTGCAGATTCCGAGAGTTGGCGTTACAGGCTGGGATATTCGAACGGGAACCGCGCCGGCCAGGCGGGGACGGCTGGTAGAAGTGGCATGCGAAAACGATCAGCGAGGGAGGGTGGTATCCTCCTTCCGTCACCGGTTGCATTCCGATTATGGCTCAGAACTTGAATTGGCAGAAGGCGGCAGGGTCGCGAGGCGGTCTGCCGAGGATGAACGGAGATGGAAGCAGGAGGTGGTCTCGAACAGGAGCGAGACCAATGGCATGATGTGGATGGGGGAATTGGAGGACATTAGCAGTGATCACCTGATTGGTGGGAGGGTTCAAAACGATGAAGAGATTCAATGCGGGAGTCGGGACGAAGATCTTCGGAGGCTTCATTTGTGTGGTCGTGATTGGAGCGATCATCGGGGCGGCGGGCTATTTCAGCCTCAATCGAGTGATTGCTGCCGGGGAGCTGAATGGAACGGCCAGGGAGACCCAGGGCAGGGTCCTCGAGGCCAGGGCCTTCGAGAAGGACTACATCCTCAAAAAGAATGACGAATCCTTTGAAAAGCTAACAAAGACCCTTGACGAACTGGCAGCGTTGACCAATGTCCTCAAGGCCGGCATGGATCGGACCAAAGAAGCCGACGAGATTGCCCAGGCGGTGCAGGTCTACCGGACTGCTGCAACAAACCTCAAACGCCTGGAGGAGAATGATGCCGCGGTGTTGAAAGAGTTGGAGCAGGTGGCGAGTGTGATCACGACCATTGCTGACGAAGAATCATCGAAGGCGGCGGTGAGCACAAAGGAAAATATTCTGCAAACCAATGCCAAAACTTTGAACGATTATTCTCGGGAGCGGATCAAAGACGTAGTAGCGGTGGCCTATGATGTCCTGAAGTTCCATCACGACCGGTCGCTGCCCAGGGAAGCGGCCCTGGAGGCTTTGAGAAACCTCCACTTCGAGGGTGATAATTACTTCTTTGTGGTCCAGGAAGATCTGCTCCTGGTTGCCCACGGGAGTAACCGGAAGCTCGAGGGACAGGACTTCGGCAAGATCCAGGACAAAAAGACCGGCAAGACTTTCATGAAAGAACTCGTCGACAGCGCACTGAAAGACGGCGCTTCCTTCACTGAGTACTTCTGGACCAAACCTGGGATGGGCGATGCGGTATTTCCCAAAGTGACCTATGCCAAGAGCTTCAAGCCATGGGGAGTGATTGTCTGCGCCGGGGTTTATACCCATGATGTGGAAAAACAGGTGGATAAAGCTGCAAAGTTGATTGAACCGGGTCTTGACCGAATTCATCAGGCAGAAGCGATCAAGCAGCTGATCCAGCAGGCCAGAGTCAATGCGCTCTACTACTTTGCCTACGGCCAGCATGCCGACAAAGTGGGTGAGTATCTCAGCCAGCTGAAAGCCCTCCCTGTGGTTACCGAGGCGTTGAAAACGAATGCCGATTCCTATCTGGAACGGTTCACAGCTCGTGTGAAGAACAATGAAGCTCGCATCAGGGATATTGCCCGGATTGACGAGGTGGCGGGCAAGGTTCAGAAGATTACCGGCGGAGTCAGCGGCGACGCCATGGCCGCTTTTTCCAGCACCGCAACCACGGGAAAAGCTGCCATCATCGGCTTCATCCTGGTTGGTCTGGCGGTCGGGCTGGTATTCGCAACTCTCCTGGGGAGGGCGATTATTGTACCGATCAAGCGCGCCATCAGCGGTCTTGATGAGGCTTCCGACCAGGTGGCGGCAGCCTCCGGCGAGGTTTCGTCGGCCAGCCAACAGCTGGCGGAGGGTTCGTCGGAACAGGCCGCGTCCCTCGAGGAGACTTCCTCGGCACTCGAAGAAATCACATCCATGACCAAGCAGAACGCCGACAACGCAGTCCAGGCCAATCGACTCATGATGGAGTCCGGCTCGATCGTGCAGCATGCCAATCAGACCATGGCCAACTTGACCGCATCCATGACCGAAATTTCTAAGGCCAGCGAGGAGACCCAGAAGATCATCAAGACCATCGACGAGATTGCCTTCCAGACCAATTTGCTGGCGCTCAATGCCGCCGTCGAGGCGGCGCGGGCCGGGGAAGCGGGGGCCGGGTTTGCGGTCGTTGCCGACGAAGTGCGCAACCTCGCCATGCGTGCGGCTGAAGCGGCCAAGAATACCGCCATCCTGATCGAGGGCACGGTCAAGAAGGTTAAAGAAGGAAACGAGTTTGTCGGTAAGACCAATGAAGACTTCCAGAAGGTCTCGGTGAGCGTTACCAAGTCGGGAGAACTGGTCGGCGAGATTGCGGCCGCGTCGCAGGAGCAGTCCCAGGGGATTGGTCAAGTTTCGACGGCGGTGGCGGAAATGGACCGGGTTGTGCAGCAGAATGCAGCCAATGCCGAAGAATCGGCGGCGGCGGCGCAGCAGATGAGCGCTCAGGCGGAACAGATGAAGGTCTACGTGAAGGATCTGGTGAGTCTGGTTGGAACCACCACAGACAACAGAAATGGCAATGGCGAGGTCCGGACCATGTCGAAAAGGCTCCGTCAGCTGGCAACCCGCAACCAGGCACAGAACGCCCCAATGATTGCAGGTGCGGGGGCATCGTCATGGCAGAATCCGGCGTCACCGGGAAAGCAGGGCCAGATTCCGCCAGAGAAGGTGATCCCGCTTGAGGAAGCGCATCTGAAAGAGTTTTAGGAGACTGTTGGGTGGACGAGCTGGAGCGAACCGTGAGACTGCCCCCAGCCTCTTCAAGGATTCAGGCACCGATGCTACTTACTCATCTGGTCGCAACAGGGCCGTGTCGAAGTCCGCCCGCGAAGGCGCCCCGGTTCTCCGTCCGAGGAGAGCCGGGGGTGAAGGACGCTCACCTCACCATTCTTGATGACTCGAGAAAAAGAGGATAAGGAAACATGAAGCAGAAACTGTCACTAAAGCTCAAGCTCTTATTGGTCTCCCTGCTGATGGTCATAGTGCCGGTCGTTATCGTTGGATTGCTCAGCTATTATCAATTGATGTCATTTTCCCGCGAAACCGTGAACCAGTCTTTCTCGGGTCTGGAAAAACAGGCCCTCGATCTTCTCTCGAGCGGCATCAGAATCGATAGCGAAAAGGTGACAGGATTCATCGCCCGCACTGAGGGCGACGCCCGAAGTCTTGCCGGTTCTTTTCGTCTCGTCAATTATCTGGAAAATGAAGATGGCCGGAACCAGCTGCTGAATGCCATGGTGGAAAAGGAAGTCGCCCGTACCGTCGAGGGCATTGTCGATATGTGTAAGGTCCAGCAGGAGTTGCTCGGAAAGAAACTTGACGGTGACCTTGCCGTTACGGAGCATGTGCTGGCCGCCTATGGCAAACCGGTCCTGCTGGGGGCCAGTTCGGAGTGGGTTGCGAGCAATCAGTTTTCCCAGGAAAGTCAGAAAATCTCCCTGCCGGTGATGCGGGTGGGCGAGGTCTCGTTGGCCTCGGAGCGGGCTCAGGATGAATTCGTTCCGATTGTCGATGAAGTCCAGAAGATGGTGGGAGGAACCTGCACCATCTTTCAGAAGATGAATGACCGTGGGGACATGCTGCGGGTAACCACCAACGTGAAAAGAGGCGACGGCAAACGCGGCACCGGCACTTTCATCCCGGCCACCAACCCTGACGGCAAGCCCAATCCGGTGGTGGCTAAGGTGATGAGAGGGGAGATCTTCAAAGGCCGCGCCTTTGTCGTCGATGCCTGGAACATTACGGTCTACAAACCGCTCTTTGACGCTAACCACCAGTTGGTCGGCATGCTCTATAACGGGGTCAAGGAACGCGAGGGAGAAAGACTCAACAATGCCATCGCCGGCGGCAAGATTGGTCAGTCCGGGTATACCTTTGTGATGGATTCCAAAGGAACGCTGGTCATTCATCCCCAGGCCGACCTGGTGGGTCAAAACGCCGGCAAGACTCTTGGCATTTCCAATCTCGATGAGGCGCTGAGCCGAAAGCAGGCGGGGGAGACGCGTGCCGTCAGTTTCGGCAACGACCAAGGCAGGATGCTCCTCGTCTACTACTATTTCCCGGAATGGGACTGGGTGGTCTGTGGCCTGGGCAACTGGGCTGAGCTAACCCGGGAATCGACCGATGCTTCCCTCGCCGCCTTTCGGCGCGAGGTTCAGGATGTATACCGTTCGAGCCAGCTGGAGCTCGATGGCAAGCGTCACCCCATCTACAACCAGGTCCGCTACATCGATGAAACCGGGCAGGAGCGGCTCAATTTGAAGCTTGGTGAGTTTTCGCCCGAGTTGGTCTCAAAAGCCGGGGAGACCTGGTTCAAGGAGTGCCTGGCGCTCAAGAAGGGGGACCTTTACAATTCCGGGACGGTCTTGGCCGCAAACACCGGGTTACCGGAGATGCGCCTCGCGGCGCCGGTTTTTCTGGGTGAGAGCTACAAGGGAATCGTTGTGTTGAGTGCTGACTGGCAACTGGTCTGGAAGCAACTCAGCAGCCACATTTATGGCAAAACAGGCTATCCCTTCATCATCAACGAAACGGGCGTGCTCATCTCCCACCCCAAGTACGACCTCAAAGCCTCGTTGAACCTGAGCGATTCCCAGTTCGGTGCCCTCGCGCAACTGGTGCGCGACCGCATGTTGAAAGGGGAGGAGGGATCGGGCCAGTACACCTTCGATGGGAAGGAAACCTACACTCATTTCATACCGCTCAAAGTGGGTGCCAGGATCTACTCGCTGGCTGCCACCTGCCCCACCGGAGAAGTGCTCGAACTGGTGGACAGTATCCGGTACACCGCGGACACCGGGGCTGCCAGGTCGGCCATGCTGATTGGGGTGGCCACCCTGGTGATGTCCTTTCTCGGCGTGCTGCTGGGACTGGTTCTCAGCAGAAGCATCGCCGCCCCGCTTACCCGCATCATTGGGGGGTTGTCAGCTGGCGGTGCGAAGGTGGCCAATGCTTCGCGCGAAATTGCAGCGGCGAGTCAGACCCAGGCTGAAGGGGCCTCCGAGCAGGCGGCGTCGCTCGAGGAGACTTCCTCGGCTCTCGAGGAGATGGCTTCCATGGTCAAACAGAATGCGGGCAATGCGAGCCAGGCCAAGCAACTGATGCAGGAAGCCATTCAGGTGGTGCAGGAAGCCAACCGCTCCATGCAGGACCTGATCACGGCGATGGATGAAACCTCGAAAGCCAGCGAGGAAACTCAAAAGATCGTCAAGACCATCGATGAAATTGCCTTTCAGACGAATCTTCTGGCACTCAATGCGGCCGTTGAAGCGGCCCGGGCAGGAGAGGCGGGTGCAGGGTTTGCCGTGGTTTCCGAGGAGGTGCGGAACCTGGCGCTGCGCGCTGCGGACGCCGCCAGGAACACGGCGGTTCTGATCGAGAGCACGGTCAGTCGCGTCCATCATGGTTCGGAATTGGTGAAGAAGACCGGAGAGGCACTCTTCCAGGTGAGTGGCACAACCTCCCGAGTGGATGGACTGCTGGCTGAGATTGCGGCCGCCTCCAATGAGCAGGCCCAGGGCATCGACCAGGTCAGCAAAGCCGTTGCGGAAATGGACGGAATCGTCCAGCGGAATGCGGCTCAGGCTGAGGAGTCGGCATCCGCTTCGGTGGCTTTGAGCGGTCAGGCGGAAGAAACCTCGCACTATGTGGGGGAATTAGTGGTTTTGGTCAATGGCAGCAACCATGCTGCCAATGGCAAGAAGGAGCAGAAACTCCAGCAGGCGGGTGCCGGCATCTCACGCTTTCTGGCACACCCCTCGAATGGTGGAAGGGAGAAGGGTCGAAGGGAGGTAACGGTAGTGGCGACGGCAGGTCGGGAAGCTGCCGCGAAGCCGGTGCTGCCCGCTGCCGAGAAGCCATAAAAGGCAGTCACAACGATAAGGGCAAGAAACAGGCCCAGAGTGAGACCGGGGTTCCCTGGCAAGACCATGGAGTCCCCGGTCCGGAGGTCCGGTTTGACGGCCGAAGGCCAGCTAGGCTACGGCTTCCAGGGCATCGAGTTCCTGGGAGCTCAGGACCCGGTCGATCTCGAGGAGGATCTTGACGCCTCCGCCCATTTTTGCCATGCCGAGGATGTAGTCGGTATTCAGCTTGGTGCCGAAGCTTGGGGTGTCCTCGATGTCTGAGCTCTTGATGTTGAGGACCTCAGAGACGGAATCCACGACAATCCCGGTGTGAATCTTGCCGGAGTTCGTATTGATCTCGACCACAATGATACAGGTGCGCTCATTATAGTCGATCGATTCCATCCCGAAGCGCAGGCGGAGGTCAATGACCGGGATGACCTTGCCTCGCAAGTTGATCACCCCCTTAACGAACTCGGGTGTCTGGGGGACCGGCGTGATGCGCATCATGCCGATGATTTCCTTGACCTTCAGAATACCGATGCCATATTCCTCCCGGTCGAGCGAAAAAGTCAGGTACTTGCCTTCCCGGTCGGCCATCTTTTTGACTGCCTGGTCCATCACTTGCAGATCTTCTCTCATGGTTTTGCCCTTTCCCTCCTTTTCTCTGGAAAATCATCGTGCGTTTGGGGTGTTGAGGTCCTCCATGCGGTTTCGACTCATTGCTTTCACTCACCGGTAGTGCGGAATGACGATGCCTCAAGATCTCCCATACCGACCGACAACCCTCAATCACCAACGGGGCCGCCGGGAGGCAACCCGGAGAAGCGGGCGCAGGCCTATCCTCAGCAGTAGGCCAGGACCCTTTTCACATACTCCTGGGTTTCCCGGTAGGGTGGGACCCGACCGTATTTTTCAACCGCCCCCGGGCCGGCATTGTAGGCTGCGACAGCCAGTCGCAGGTTGCCGTCATACCTTTCCAGCATATCCTTCAGGTAACGGCAGCCGCCGGAGATATTCTGGGCGATATCGAAAGCGTTCCTGACCCCAAGGCTGGCGGCGGTTGAGGGCATCAGCTGCATCAACCCCCGGGCGCCTTTGGGTGATATCGCCTGAGGGTTGAAATTGGATTCCACCTTGATGATTGCGGTGACCAGCTGCACGGGCAGTCTGAATCGGCGGGCATTCTGTTCGATGGCCTGCTGGATGTGTTCGGGCGCATCGAGCTCCTCCTTGGGCGGCCGTTCGCTTTTGGCCGCGGCGAACTTGGCCCTGAAATTTCTAAGGCGCACCGGATGTGCCTGATTGCGATAATCATCAAGTGTCATGGGAGTCATGTTTTTGACTTCGGGTGTTTCTTTTGGCGGGTTCTGTTTGCCGAATGCTCCGACCAGAGCGGCAAACTTTGACCGGTTCTCGGCGTTTGGCAGCAATTTCTGCCGACTGGCCAGGTTGTTGACGGTGGCGGCAAATTTTGCTTTTTCGGTTATCTTCACAAGGCGGCTCCCTTCCTTCCCTGGCGGTTGGTGCTGCGCGAAACATCACTCCTCATCCGGCCCTTTGTTGGGCTGAGCCGGGAAAGTGGCAGACGACCGGATGCCCCAGGCGGCTGGGGAAACGATCAGGCAGCGCCATCAGGTAAAACGTCGGTTTTCCGAGGATTGTTACAGCAAGAAGCGTACCACATCACCGGGCAGGCCTCGGCCAATGATTTCTTGGTGGTGTTGAATTCACTCAAGTTGGAGTCAATTCTTTCCGAAGTGTTGAGTATGGGAATAGGGCTTGATCTCCAAGAGAGAGGAGAAGGATGATGGAGAGCAAAATCCCCGAGATCAAACCGATGGCTCTGGAGCCTTGGGTGATGCCGGATACGGTTGTCAGAGAGCCCGCTTTGATCAGACCGGTTGCCAGGAACGAAGGGGCTGCTTTCCGGAAGTTGCAGAAAGAGCCGAGGAGGGAGCAAAAGGACCGGCGGGGCTTTCTGAAACCTCATCAGGCCAGGCAGATAGGCGAACAGATTGAGCAGTATCTTTCGGATATGGAGCTCGGCATCAGCCTTGAGATTTACGATAATATGGGAGATCTGGTGGTTAAGATGATCAACCGGGAGACCCGGGAGGCAATTCGGCAGATCCCTCCAGAGGACCTGTTGGACCTTCGCAACAAACTGGAAGAACTACGAGGCGTCTTCTTTGCCGGCAAGGCATGAGACCAAAGATTCCCGTGCTTACTGACCACTCTCTGAGTACTCGGTTCAACCTAAGGTATTCCCTGGTTCGTCGCGGGAACCGCGACCGCCGGGCGAAGCGGCGGCTGATCCTGTGCGCCTTGCCAACGAGAGCGAAGTTGCGACACCGGGGCAGGATCGGTGGTTGGCGGAGAGTGGAAAACGTGGTGTTCCGTATTGCTGGTAACTGTTAAAATGTATGGATTTGGAGCACCATGATTTTGTGTCAGGCGATGGCTTCGGGGTATCCGGTGAGTGGGGACGCCGATGACCGGTTGACAACAGGGAAGGGCGCCGTTTGCAGGAGTTCATCGAGGATTTGCTGTGGATCTTTCCATTAAGGTGCTGATAGTAGACGACGATCAGATTTGCCGTGAGATCTTGCGTGAGACGCTCGAGTCTCAGGAAATCACGGTGGCTCTCGCCGGCGACGGCCTTGAAGGCCTGGACAAGCTTTCCACGGAGCCTTTCGACATTCTGATTACGGACCTCAACATGCCGCGCATGGATGGTCTGACCCTGCTGCAGGAAGCTCGGGAGCATTACCCGCATATCCTCACCATCATCATCACCGGCTACGGGAGTCTCGAGTCGGCCATCGAGGCCATTCGAAAAGGGACCTACGACTACATCCAGAAGCCGTTTAAGATTGAAGAAATCCAGATTGTCACGCGCAATGCCATTGAAAAGATCAAGTTGGTCCGTGAGAAGCAGCGGATTCTCGAAGAACTGAGATCGGCCTACCACAAGCTCAATCAGATCGAAGCGGAACAAGGATCACGAGAATCCTCTCCGGCCAGGGAGAGCGATGACGGGTTGGGGCACACCTTGAATACCATTTCCCTTTTTCCCCGGCATACGCTGCCGCTCGCCCTCTTTGAAAAGCTGCCGGAAGAATCGGGAGGGGTATTGGCGGTCCTGGAGCGTTTGAAGGATTTGAGGCAACAGGGCATCATCAATGACGGGGAGCTGGATCTTTTGAAGAAGAGGGTGCTTGATCGGCTGGATCGCCCACGATCCGGTGCTCTATGAGAATTCTCATCGTGGAAGATGATATGTTGTTGGGGGAGTGCCTCCGGGACTTCCTGCTGGATCTCTCCCACGAAAAGGTCCAGGTTTGCATGACTGCCGAAGCGGCTCAAAGTGCCATCAGGGAAGAGAGCTTTGACTGTGTCTTTCTCGATTTGAGGCTTCCCGACATTGATGGTCTCGAACTGCTCGACCGAATCCGGATCATCAATCCGGTACTCCCCGTGGTCATGATGAGCGGCTACCCGACCACCGAGAACGCCATCGAGGCCATGCGTAAAGGAGCGTGCGATTTTCTGGCAAAACCTTTCAACTTCAAGGATCTGGCCTTGACGGTTGAACGCGTGGCTCGAGAACGGAGGTTGCTGCTGGAAAACCTCAGTTTGCAGCTGGAATCGAGGGCACGCCGACATGTGGAACAATTGAATCAGGAATTACAGGAGAAGGTTCAGGAGCAGACCAAGCTATTTGATATCTTTAAAGAAATAGAATCAATCCGGTCGAGCGAGAGTCTCTATCATCGCATTGTCAGCCTGGCCTCCCGCTTGACTGCAGCGGAAAAGGCAGGCTTTTTTATCCTATCCGGCGAGACCAACACGCTGATGCTCATCTCCGATCATGGGTTCAGTGAGCAGCAACAGACGGAGAGAATATACCGGCTGCAGAATGATCTGATGGAGAGCCTTCGCCGTCCGGATTTGAGCCACGTGCTGATGGATGCGGAGATGCTCCAGAGCGAAGGGCAATTCAAGGAGCTGCTGGATCATGGCGGGACCCTTGCGTGTTGGCCTTTCCGCATTCGAGGACAGCTCTTCGGGTTCCTGATAACCTGCTACAATGGCAAATCGCGCCTGCTTTCCGAGAGTGATGCCAATCTCCTGGACATGCTGGTGAAAAAGGCGGTCCTGACCATCGAGAATATGGCTCTCTATGAAAACCTGGTCAGCAATTTCTACGGTATCCTCAAATCCCTGGTGAATGCGCTGGAAGCAAAAGATCCTTACACCAGGCACCATTCTGAGCGAGTGACAACCTATGCCATTGCCATTGCCGAACGGTTGAATTGCTCGGCTGAGCAGGTTGAATCGCTGCGAACGGTCGGCTATCTCCACGATATCGGAAAGATCGGCATTGCTGATCGCATTCTCAACAAACCAGCCTCGCTCACTCCCGAAGAATACGAGCTGATCAAGCGCCATCCCATCATTGGCGAGTCCATTGTGTCCGAACTGGGACTGCATGCCGAGCAGCGGGCCATTATCCGGCATCATCACGAACGCTGGGATGGTAAAGGGTACCCCGATGGCCTGGCGGGAGAGGAGGTGCCGCTGTTGGCAAGAATTGTGGCGGTGGCCGATGCCTTTGATTCGATGACGTCCCTGCGGGCTTACCGGGCTGGCATGCGGGATGCGGATGCCATCGAGGAATTGCGTGCAAACCTGGGCCGCCAGTTTGACCCCAGGGTCGTTGCCGCCTTTCTCCAAGGGTTGCCAACTATCAGAAGGTCGTAGATCGATGCGTGGTCTGGCGATTCGTGAGCCGGATCGGGATTCTGCCCGGGTTCCGGGTTGGTTGCCCATTGCCTTCACTCCAAATGACAACCGGGTAAAGGGATGTACCAGAAAGATCAAACGCAGCATTTAGACCCCCGCTGGCGCAACTTGATGCTCGAAAGAGAAATGCAGAGCTGTTATGGAGGATTCATTCAGGGTCTCATCCATAATATCAATGGTCCTCTGCAGAACATTTCCATGCTGGTTGAGCTCATTCAGACGGGGTTGGCGCGGTTGGACAGGGTGACGACCGGTGACGGAAGCGTGCCGGCCGAGGAGAAAAACCGGGTCCTGGAGCGGGAAAAACAGCGATTACAGAAGCTGGTCGAACAGGTGGGAATGCTCGATGGCATTTTGCGAGACCTGAGGATGCTTCACGAAATTGAGCGCAATCCAGGTGAGGTTGATTTGAATCTGCTGGTTCTCAGTTTGGTCCAGACCCTCCAGTGTGATCTCTTTTTCAAGCATCACGTGCAATTGGAGCTCAGGCTCGCCAAGGATCTGCCACGCATTTCGGTCCCCGCCCGCCATTTGATCCCGCCCCTGGTTCATCTCTTTCGTAACGCCATGAGTGCCCTGCGGGAAGCACCCGAAAAGCGCCTGACCATTGAAAGTCGGGCGGAAGCGGGCGCGGTCCGGCTCGCGCTCCGGGATACAGGCTGCGGTCTCAAGGTGGGTGAGGAAGAACGCTGCTTCGAACCATTCTATTGCGGCTGGCCGGAGGCGGCACGCGAATCGGAAGCGCATCATGGCATCGGCCTGTTTCTGGTCTCCGCTTTTCTTGAACCCTATGCCACCAAGGTAGCCCTGAGGACTCACGGCCGTGAAACGGTCGCTTCTCTGGAGATCCCGACGTGAGCGAGGGATGGGGGGTCCGTGCCGGGGTTGAAAAGGTCCGGTTTCTCAATGCGACCGGCAAATTTTTCCCTCTCTCCTCTGCCTGGGCGAGGGGTCTGGTCGTTGGCTGGTGTTGAACGCGGTCCCGGCGATTTCGCCGAATGCTTGCAGCGAGCTGGTTTATGGTTTTACGGGAGGTTTTGCAGGAAGAAGCGGGGAAGGTGACAGAGACTGGCAGGAAGTTTGCTAATCGTTATTGCAGCATCGTGCTTCGCCCTCCCGAGGGGGGCGGCTGTAAGGTTTTGGACGGTTCACGCGTCAACATTGAAGCAGGGGAATGACCATGAAGATTTCTGAAGTCCAACGAGGCACCGTGGGGCAGGAGGTGCAGAAGGCGAAACCGGCTCGGGAGACACCGGCAGAGTTTGGCCGCCTGCTGGCTGAAGAGGCTGGGAAGATCACGGGAGCAGCCGGTGAGATCAGCCGCGGCCCGGAGCTGGCGACTCTGTCTTCGGCAATGCCGCTGCAACTGCTTCCGGTCCGCAATGACTTTTCGGATGAATACCGGCAAGCGGCACTTGCGGTGGAAGGTGCTATCTATCGCATGGAACAGCTTCAGGCGGCGCTGCAGGATCCTGGCGGGGGACTCAAGCAGGTTGGCGCAGCCATTGACGATCTGGCCGCCGGCACACAAGCACTGGGGCAGAGTGTGGCGAGTCTGCCGGAGAACCATCAGCTGCGGCAACTGGCGGATGAGTTGGCGGTGCTCTCTCATGTTGAAACGGTGAAGTATCGCAGAGGAGATTATCTCTAACCCATGGGTTTTAAGTTGCGAGGAGTCACAAGACGGTTTTTCGCCGGGGGAATGCTCCTGGCGCTCTTCGCGGTCGTCAGCACCGAACCGGTGCCCTTGGCCGAGGGCTATGGGGTGATGAGCGAGGGGCGATCGGCGTTCGGCCTGGCTCGGCCGCATGGGCCAACGAGCATTCGCCTGGCGGAGATGGAACAGCGCGAAGACAGCGTAGTATATCGGACTGACGGCAAAGACCAGGAATATCTGCAGCGACAGCGAGATGAGCGCGACAAGGAGAAGAAGTCCTGGAACATGCTGAATAATGTCATTATTGACGGAAGACAACCACCCCGTCGATTTTCTGATCCTCGGGTGAGCAATCCCCCTCAATAAGTGCCAATCCTGAGCGAACGCCTGCCTCCTTGTCCCTGGGGGAAGGCCAGCCTCTGCATTTTCTCCTCAAGTCATCAATCGCTGCTGCCGATTTAGGCAAAGGGAGCATGTTCTCGATAGGGAGCATGTTTCCGATAGGAGTTGGGTCTGGTATGCGGGCAGGCACCTGCCCGACGAGGGGTTTCTGGCAGCCCGAAAGGGACTTGGTGGTAGTCGGAATGGCAGCAGATCACAAGATGATTACGGATCAACTGTTTGAGAAGTTCAGTCGCCTGGTATACCAGGAGTGCGGCATCAATTTGACCAGTGGGAAGAAGGAGCTTCTGCAGGCGCGGGTGAACAAGCGGCTGCGGGCAACGGGGATTGCCTCCTATCGCGATTACTATGACTACATAACCTCATCGGACAACCAGGGTGAGATCATCCATTTTCTTGACAGCATCTCCACCAATCTCACCTATTTTTTCCGCGAACCCAAGCACTTCGAGTTCCTCGAGCGTACGGCTCTCCCCAAGCTGATTCAGAGCAAGATGGAGGAGCGAAACCTGCGTCTCCGGATCTGGAGTGCCGGGTGCTCGACGGGTGAAGAACCCTACAGCCTCGCAATGTGTGTCCTCAGTCAGCTGCCGGATGACGCTAAGTGGGATTTCAAGATCCTTGCTACGGACATCTCCACCAGGGTTTTGCAGGTGGGAATCAACGGGGTTTATCCCCGCGACAGGATTGCCAAGGTTCCTGCCAATCTTCAAAAAATGTACTTCCGCAAACAACGCCAGCAGAATGGGGAAGTCTATGAAGTCAGCCGCAAGTTGAAGGATATCATCACGTTTCGTCGTCTGAACCTCAAGGAGAGCTATCCCTTTTCCGGCCCGTTTGATTTCATCTTCTGTCGCAACGTCATGATCTACTTTGACAAAGAGACGCAGCAGCATCTCGTCCAAAAGATGGCCAACTACTTGTCGGTGGGAGGGTATCTGATGGTTGGCCATTCTGAGAGCCTCACAGGGCTCCAGCATGGTCTATCCTACGTGCAGCCCTCGGTCTATCGAAAAGGAAAAGCCTGAGGCTGAAAGATGGTATAAAGAATGCAATGGAGGATGTCGGGGGCGGAGAGGTGTTGCTCCGTCTCCTCCACCCATGGCACCAACTGCTCTGAGAAATGACTTATGGCGACAGTAATTGGCGTTGCGGATATGGCGGTGAGCAACAAGCCGGAAGAGAGTCTGGTCACTTATTCTCTCGGTTCGTGCATTGCGGTGATCACCTTCGACCCGGTAGCCAGGGTGGGTGGGATTCTGCATTTCATGCTGCCTGAAGCGTCCATGGATGTGGAAAAGGCCAGGAAAAAGCCCGCCATGTTTGCGGATTCCGGCATCCCTGCGCTGTTCAAACAGACCTATCAGTTGGGGGCAACCAAAAAGAACACCATCGTCAAGGTTGCCGGTGGTTCCCAAATCATGGATGAAAATGGGGTCTTCAACATTGGGAAGCGCAACTATTTGGCCATGCGCAAGATATTCTGGAAAAACAACGTACTGATTGCCGCCGAACACGTTGGGGGGAGTGTGAATCGGACGGTGCGTCTGGAAATCGCAACCGGGCGCGTTGTGCTCAAAGTCTCGGGTTTTGGAGAGGTGGAGTTGTAGCCATCATCCGCTGGTTGCTTCAGCCTGTTTGGGGAGCTAACAGAAATGCTGAGGTCGGATCACCTGTGAGGCAAGAAGGGCCATGTCATACAACATACTGATAGTTGACGATTCCAGAACGATGCGCCAGGTCATCAAGAAGGCTTTGAGTCTCTCAGGGTTTAGGGTTGGCGAGTGTCTTGAGGCCGGTAATGGGCGGGAAGCGCTTGAGGTGCTTTCCCGGGCCTGGGTCGATCTGATTCTCTCGGACATCCATATGCCGGAGATGGATGGCTTTGGCCTACTTCAGGCCTTGAGGGAAGACGACCACTGGCAGGATCTGCCAGTGGTGATGATCACCACCGAGGCCAATGAACAACGCCTTCAGCAGGCAATGGCGCTGGGTGCGAGGGGCTACATTCGAAAACCCTTTACCCCTGAAAACATCCGATCCTTTCTGGCACACGTTATGGGAGACCGGGTTGATGACGCAATTCTCGATAATGATGAGGGATGCGATTTCTAACGTGCTGGAAACAATGTTTTTTCTGGTTCCAGCCTTTGAGGAGGGGCAAGATCTACAGGGGTCTGATGTGGTGCCCTTCCTGCTCGACGCCAGCATTACCATAACAGGTGAGAAGCAGCGACTCAGGCTGCTTTTCAGGGCAACTCAGGCCTTTGCCGGCACCCTCACCGCCAATTTCCTCGGGGTTGGGCAGGAAGAAGTTGCCCCGGAAGAGATGGAAGACACGCTGAAGGAACTTGCCAACATGGTGGGGGGCGATTGTCTGGCGCGCCTGCCGGCCGATAACTGGCAACAGGGAATCCCGACGATCGAACCGTCAAAGGCCAGTGTCGAGGAATACTCGGCGCCTCATATGTGCTCGCTCCTGCTGTTGCTGGACGAAGAACAGATGGCGTTGATCCATCTTTACGTGGAGCCTTGAGCAGAGCGGTCATGAAGGAAGCCGGTGGCGCCGGAGGGGAGCCAGGCCGTTGCGGGACCAACCCGGACCGGGTCAGTCCCGGGTTACGATAATGCCCTGCCAAACGGGTGTAATTCCCACGGGGAACGAGAAACCAGAGGAAGAGATGGAACCAATCAAAGTTTTGGTGGTCGACGACTCTGCGATTGTCCGCAAGATCTTCGCCCAGGAGCTTTCCAAGCATCCGGATATCGTGGTAGTTGGCACCGCCCCCGACCCCTATGTGGCCAGGGACAAAATTGTAGAACTTAAGCCCGATGTACTCACGCTGGATATCGAGATGCCACGCATGGACGGGCTGAGTTTCCTGCGAAAGCTGATGAAGTATCATCCCCTGCCGACCATCATTGTCAGTTCCTTGACGCAAAAGAACAGCGAAATGGCTCTGGAGGCAATGGAGTACGGTGCGGTGGAGGTGCTTGCCAAGCCTGGAGGATCGTATTCGGTTGGCGACATGAGTGTGCAGTTGGTGGAAAAGATTCGTGCCGCAGCCCAGGTGCGGCTGGGCCCGGCGCAAAAACCTGAAAAGGCTCCAGCCCGCGGTCAGGTGACCAGGATGGGGCTGCTGAACAGGTCTTTGAGCCAGACCACGCATAAGATTATTGCCATTGGTGCCTCTACCGGAGGCACAGAAGCCTTGAAAGCCGTTCTGACCCAGATTCCCCCCAACAGTCCCGGCATCGTCGTTGTGCAGCACATGCCTCCACGTTTCACTACCGCTTTTGCCAACCGCCTCAACAGCTTGTGCCAGATTGAAGTGCGTGAGGCCCGCAATGGCGACACCCTCCTGCCCGGCCTCGCGCTGATTGCCCCGGGAAATTACCACATGCTGGTCAAACGGAGTGGGGCCCGGTATTACGTTGAGGTCAAGTCGGGTCCGCTGGTCTGCCACCAGCGCCCCTCGGTGGATGTCCTCTTCCACTCGGTTGCTCAGTATGTTGCGACCAATGCCGTGGGAGTCATTTTGACCGGGATGGGTGCTGACGGGGCCAAGGGGATGCTCGAGATGCGGCAGGCGGGGGCTCGTAATATCGCTCAGGACGAGGCCAGCTGTGTGGTGTTCGGTATGCCCAAGGAAGCCATTCGGCTGGGAGGAGTGGAAAAGGTGGTGCCTCTGATGCAGATCCCCCAGGTGGTGTTTCAGATGCTGGCGCAACCGGTCAGCCAGAGGGAGCAGCCGGCAAATTGAGCGGAGCCGGCGATGAAGTGGAAAGTGGCGCAAAGAGAGGGCGGAGAGGGTGTTGCCCGTGCTCGTGGCGTAGAGCGGAAAAGAGCTTGTTGAGGACGGCAGGATATTTTTACTAAGGGAGGCTTCTCGTGGCCTACAAAGACATGACCGTATTAGTGGTGGATGATTTCTCGACCATGCGCCGAATCATTCGCAACATACTGCGCGAACTGGACTTCAAGGACATCCTCGAAGCTGATGACGGCAGCAGCGCGGTGGAGATTCTGAAGACCCAGAAGGTGGACCTGATCGTTTCGGATTGGAACATGCCCAAGATGACCGGGCTGGATCTCCTCAAATTCGTGCGTTCGAATGAACCGACCAAAGATCTTCCTTTTCTGATGGTTACGGCGGAAGCGCAAAAGGAAAACATTGTGGAGGCGGTGAAAGCGAAGGTGAGCAATTACATTATCAAGCCCTTCACAGCCGTAACGCTTTCAGATAAGCTGGCGAAAATCCTGCCCAATTGACGGTACGCATTGTGACTGTACACCAGCAACGTGGCGAGCATCGGGGTAGATGATGGTGAAAGAGATCGTCGAGCAACTGAGAAACGGGATCATTGCCGGGCCGGATGACCTTGCAGGAATCGGTGAGTGTATCAACCTGATCGAGGCCTTGGAAAACGAAGGCATTGATCCGGCTGCCGCCGAGATCACGAAACGAGTCAAGGAGCTTTTCCGGCGGATCATTCTTGAGGATAGTTCCGATCCGGACCAGGACTGGGCTGCGGTTCAGAGACTTATCGAGGGCCTTGGCAGCCAACTCCTTGAAGGTGTGACGCCTCCTCTGGTTCTGACCGACCTGCCGGCGGGGGGGATGCCCCCCTTTCCGTTGTTGATGCCGCTGACCCCTGCGACCGGCAGGAGGAAGGCGAATCCATGGAGGTCCAGGACCCGGAGTTACTGAAGGATTTTATTGAAGAAGCCAAGGAGCACCTGGCCAGTATCGAGTTGAACATGATCACGCTCGAGGCCGATCCCGGTGATGTTGGGGTGATCAATGATATTTTCCGACCCTTCCACAGCATTAAGGGGGTGGCCGGTTTCCTCAATTTGAAGCAGATCCATGAACTGTCCCATGAAGTTGAAAACTACCTCGACCAGGCCCGTTCCGGGAAACTCTTCATCACCAACACCGCTATCGACGTGGTGCTGTCGGCGGTGGACGCCCTGAAATCGCTGCTGATGGACCTCGAACGGCCCCCAGGCAGCCCTCCTGAGACGTCGCCCACTCAACTCAAGCAACTCCGGGAGCGTGTCAAGCTCATTCAGCAGGGTGAGGTGGAAATCGTAGCGGCGCCGCCCGTTGACAAGCTTGGCGAAATACTGGTGGAACGAGGAGTTGTTGCTCCGGAAGTGGTGGACGTAGCCCTGGGGCAGAGTCGAGTGAGCGGGACAAGACTGGGTGAGCAACTGGTCAAGGAAGGGGTGGTAGAACCGCGCGAGGTTGGCAGTGCCCTGCGGGAACAACGCCAGCTGAAGGAGAACGCCGCGGTTGTCCGGATCGATACCCAGAAGCTGGACAACCTGGTGGATATGGTGGGGGAATTGGTCATTGCCCAGTCCATGGTCATCAACAATCCGACCATTGAAATGATCAAGGACCAGAAGCTGCAGAAGGACAGCGCGCAGTTGCGGCGCATCACCACGGAGCTGCAGCGGATCAGTATGTCCATGCGGATGGTGCCGATCAAGAATACCTTCCAGAAGATGATTCGGTTGGTGCGGGATCTCTCCAAGAAATCCGGCAAGGAGGTCACCCTGGAGATGAAGGGTGAAGAGACGGAGATCGACCGGAACATGGTGGAAGAGATCTACGAGCCGCTGGTGCACATGATCCGGAATGCTCTGGACCATGGGATCGAGATGCCCGCAGAGCGCGTCAAGGCAGGTAAGGAAGCCCGCGGGACCATCACTCTTACCGCTCAGCAAAAGGGTGGCAATATCGTCATCGAGATCCAGGATGACGGACGCGGGCTCGATGCAGCCAAGATCCGAGAGAAAGCGGTGAAAGTCGGACTCGTCGCGCCTTCCGACACGATTGAGGAAGGGGCGCTCTATCAGCTGATCTTCGAGCCCGGTTTTTCCACCAGGGAGGTGGTGACCGAAGTCTCCGGGCGAGGGGTCGGGATGGATGTGGTTAAGAAAAGCATTGATCGGCTGCGAGGCAAGATCGACATAGCTACCACTGCCGGCAAAGGCTCGGTCTTCACCTTCAAATTGCCCCTTACCATGGCCATCATTGATGGCATGGTCATTCGAGTTGGCAAGGAGCGCTACATTGTGCCCACGGTCGCGCTGACGGAGTCGCTGCGGCCGCTGCGGGAATCCTATGTGACGGTGCAGGGCCAGGGGGAGCTTATCAACGTTCGCAATCGCTTGATGCCGCTCATTCGTCTCCACGAAATCTTTGGTGTCGAACCGCGCTATCGCGACCCGTGGGATGCCTTGGTGCTGGTCGTCGGTGAAAACAACGGGGCTTTCTGTCTGCTGGCCGACGAGATCGTGGGACGTCAGGAAGTGGTGATCAAGAGCCTGGGCGAGTCCATGAGGCAGGTGGTAGGGGTCTCCGGGGGCGCGATTCTGGGTGATGGCAAGGTGGCACTGATTGTCGATGTGAAGGGTGTGGTCGGGCTGCACGAGGGGAACAGGAAATGATGACGCACTATGAAAAAGAGGATCTCGCAGAGTTGGCCAAACTCCTGGAGAAGGTGAGCCACTCTGCCAGCTTTCTGACGGATGAAAGCAACCGCGGGGATAAGCTTGAAGCGGTGCGTCTGGGACTGCAGTCTTTCCATACCACTGCGGCGATGCTCGGCATGAAAGCCGTCGAAGAGTCGGGGCTGGCCCTGATGGATTTCTTCACCAGTAACATCGCGGCGGCCGACTCGATTGGCCCCAACCTGTTATTTCCATTTGTCTCGACCATCAAGGCGATTGTAGGAGAGCTGAAGAGCATGCTCAATGGCGATGGTGAAGCCGGCTTCGAGGTCAAGCCGATTATCGAAATTCTGCATTCGATCCCCGGCACCATATCGCAGGAGGATGTGGCCGGGGAGCTGTCGGCGGAGGACTTCCCGGCCGACATGTCCCCTTCTGACGTCGACGCTGCGGCAAAAGTCGAGATTGAAACGGCGGCGATGGCCTTCGAACAGAGCGACGAGACCGATGGCAACGCTGGCCCAGGCGGCCTGCTCGATCTGAAACGGATCACGGAAAGCCTGGGGGGGGAATTCTTGTGCGAGTCCGGCAACGGGAGCCCCGCTTTGTTTCAGCTGGCGTTCCCAGCGTCACCGGTGATCGTCAATAAAATCCTCTCCTTGCTTGGTGCCTCCGACCTGAAGACCACCTTTTCGGCAAGGTTGAGCCAGGATGAAGGGCAGCAGGACAGCCGGGTTGAAAAGATCCTCCAGGTCTTCGAGGAGTTTGTGGAAGCCTTCAGCACCGGGGAGATGAAGCGGGCCCAGGATATCCTCCTGTCGTTGGCGGAACAACAGCAGCAGGCAGGGCTCTACATGCAGGTTGGCGTCATGGCCCGGCAGCTTCATGATTCGTTGAAGGGATTCACGGAATCGCTCGACCCGACGCTCATCGATATTGTCGAGGATAAAATTCCCGATTCGGGTAGTCGGCTCGAACACATCCTCAAACTGACCGAGAATGCTGCCAACACCACGCTCGACCATGTGGAACTCATGCAGAAGCGGAATCAGGCACAACAGGTCCGTCTCGCTGAGCTCACCGCCATGCTGAGTGGAATGAAAGCCCTGGGAGAGACGGCGCAGAAGCTGCTGGGAGATTCGCAGTTGTCGGTGAACGAACTGCAGGTTTCGTTGAATCAGACCAGCGAGGACCTCATCACCATTCTGACCGCTCAGGACTACCAGGACCTGACAGGTCAGATCATCCAGAAGATCATTGTCCTTCTCAAGAACCTCGAATCCAACCTGGTCAACGTCATTCGTACCTTTGGCGTTCGTCTCGACGGCAGGCAGGAAGATGTCGGAGAGGAGCTCTACGGCCCCGCGCACGAGGGCCGGGTCAGTGCCATGCATTCCCAGGACGACGTGGATTCACTGCTGGCGGAGTTTGGATTCTGAGGAATGAGTTGCGTCAAGCTTGCCAGGCTAGCCCCGGCGGGTTTGGTTCCGGCCTTCCTTCTTTGCCTGGTACATGGCGGTGTCCACGCGCTTGAAAAGCGCTTCCGCATCCTGGTCGGTCGGTAGCGCCTGGGTCAGGCCGACGCTGATGGTCACCGGCACTTCTGCTCCCTGATAGAGAAAGCGCGTCTTTTCAATCAGGTTGCGGACCTTTTCGGCCACCCGATGGGCATCCTCTTCGATCGTGCCGGGCAAAATGATGGTGAATTCTTCACCGCCATAGCGCGCGAGGAAATCGCAGTGGCGCAAAGACGGTCGGATTCGTGCCGTGATTTCCCGCAGGCATTTGTCCCCGGCCTGATGACCGAATTGATCGTTGATCTTTTTGAAGTGATCAATATCAAAAAGAATCAATGAAAATGGCTGGTTATACCGTTGATAGCGGGACAGCTCCTCCTTTATGCGCATTTCATAGGCACGCCGATTGTAGATTCCGGTAAGGCTGTCGAGCAGGATTTCCTGTTCCAGGATGCGAGTCTTCTTATGAACCTGGCCGATCTCCTTCTTCATTCGTTCAAAGCCCTTCTGCAGATTGCCCATTTTCTCATGAGCATGCTGCAGGTAGCTTGCGTCCTGCTTTCGCTTACTCTCGAGAGCCGACTTGATCGCTCTCAACTTGCTCAGAACAAAGCTCCGAGCCTCCTCCAGACTCCTGCTGATGCTGAAGGATTCCCTGATGTCGTCCAACTGGCCGGTTAGAGAACGGTTGAAGGCTTCATTGAACTCATAGGTTTCTTCGGAGTGAGTGAGAGAGGTGACCAACTGACTCTCCATCTCCAGCAGGCCGGCTCCCAATTCCTTCACGAAGCTGGCCACTTCGTTGCGCTGCTGGGTCAGGTCGCGCATGTAGCCCTGGATCATGCCAATGAGCTCTTCGGTTGGCTCCAGGAGTGTTGCCACATCTGGAGAGGACTCGAACCGAGCCTTGAGGCCTCTGAAACGCTGGTGATATTCATTGCCCGGGCCGAGTTGAAGCTCATTGATGATGGCCAGGAGGAGATGCTGCAGGCGTTGGAACTCAAAGTCAGGCTCTCCGGGCGATCTTTCCGGCTTCCTCTCCGGCTTCGACCGCCTCTGCCAGAAGCTCCAGAAGGATGAGCTGCGCTGGGACTTGGAGCTGGGGGTATCCAGGGCCTCTTTGATGATGAGGTCCTTGATTTGCTGAAGACTGCGCTCGAGGGTTTCGAGGTCGGTGCTGTTGCTGAGAATCAATGACCGCATGTGGTCGAGCGAGGTCGCCAGGTTCTGGTTCTCTGTTTCTTGAACGAGGGTGAGCAGGGCCAGGATGGATTTGCAGTAAAACTCGGACAGGCCCGGAACATCGTCCTGGGCCGGCCAGGGGGCCCCCGGCACAGCTCCCGGGTTGCTGCCGACGATGGTCACGGTGGCGGATGACGAAGCGGGCAGGGGAGGTTCGTTCTGGGTGGTGACGGCTGAGTCCGCACTCTCTTTAGCGTTTCCCGGAAGCGTCTGCCAGAAGTCCTGTCGCCCTCTGAGAGCCTCAGAAAGCGACTCGGAGGTGAGCTTCTGCTGTTGGGTGGAAAGAAGCTTGAGGGCATCGATGATGACTTCAGAAAGCCGATCGAGGCGCTTGGTCGACATTTTTACGGGTGCTGCTGGGCGCAGGTCCATGATGCTCTTGTCTCCTCCTGGCGATTCGCATGTGCCCCTTGAGTCCGGGTCCCAAATCTGCTGTGTTGTTTTCTATCCTTCCTGGTTTCCCAAATCCTGAGCCATCCACATCCAACCAGCGTTAAGAAGTTGACGTGAAGTTTCTAATGCATGACGGCCCCAGAGGGGGGCGGCGCCCGCCCCAATTCTTCTCAAGATTAGTGCCAATGTTGGCAGGAAGCTCTTGGATGACGGGTGGGAAGGGCAACTGGAGCGGTGTTTTGGATCCTCATGGAAAGAAAAAGGACCCCTTCGACATTTTTTTCTAAAGTTCAGGGCTCGGCAGGTCGAAAGGATGTGTGAAGGGGCAAGAGGACCATGGAAATCACAGCGCAACATGTGGAAAGTGTACTTCGAACCTACAGTCGTCAGCTCCAGCGGTCTCGGCTGACCGCTCCCATGGCAGGTGAAGAACGGTCCCTGCCCTCGGAACGAGTGACGATCTCGGAGGAGGCCAGACAATGTCTGCTGATGGAGCGAATCAAGTCTCAGGCGCTGCAACAGGTTAACTACAGCGAGGCTAAGGATCTGGCGGGAGAGTTGCTGCCCTGAAACAGGTTTTGAGATAAACTACCAGTCTACTTAATGAGAACTCTTCAACGGGTGCGAGATGGACATCAAAAAAGTATCAGGATACAGTGACCAAAAGCTGCCTATGGTGGAGGAGACCGAACTCAAAGCGGCCGAGCAGACCAGGGCGCAAACCTCGAAACCGAATACCGCGGGGGAAAAATCCGATCGTGTGGAGCTCTCTAAGGGATATCAGGAAGTTGACAAGCTCAGGAAAGTGGTCATGGAGATGTCGGATGTTCGGATGGAGCGTGTAGACCATATCCGCAACATGATCCAGAGCGGTACCTATCAAGTTGATCCGGACAAGGTCGCCGGGAAGATTTTAGACGATCTGGCGTAAGGTTCTGAACGGTTCCTCCGCCCAACTGCCGTCAGGGTAAACACCATCCGAGTCAATGCCCTGACGGCGACCCTCCCCTATCTCCGCTTCATCCGCTCGACAGCATCCATGCACAGAGAAAGGCGTGGCGCCCATTGGCGTCGAATCCACGGGAGTCTTTGGAGAGGCTGCTCGATGGGCACGGCTGGCGAATGAAGAGAGCCGCGAGGTTACGTGGCATTGCTTTCCTTAGCGAAGTGGCAGAACCGTGTCAGAGAATTGACGATCTCCCTGGCTCCAGGCCAGGGCCGCAGGACATTAGCTCTTTTTCTCAAGGCCGAGAGGTGTTTTCCTGGTGGTCAGGCCGGGTTCCAGTTCATGGTAGAGAAGCTTTGCCAGTCCGAGTCCCTGGTTCTGACTGAGCTGACCTGCCACGGCTTCCACCATCATCCCTTCGTAGAGATCCCGGCCGGAGCCAAAGGCCTCGCTTTCGGCTCGCAGTACCGTGTTGTTCATTGACTTGAGGAGGTAGCTGGTCATGATCGCCTCGAAGTCTTCACAGGCTTTCTTCAGTTTCTGCTTTTGAAGCGCCAGTCCTGTTTGGCCATCGACGTGACCGGCTGGGATCAATTTCATGGGTCTGAGCCTTCACTGAAATAACCGGTTAGATGATTTCCAATTCTGCCTGCAAGGCCCCCGCTGCCTTGATTGCCTGAAGAATGGTGATGAGGTCTCGAGGCGTTACTCCGATGGAGTTCAATCCCTTCACGAGTTGCGCAATATTGGTGTTCCCGCCAACCACACTGAGCGCTCCCTTGCCTTCCTGAACCTGGATCTGGGTTTCAGGCAAAACCACCGTCTGCCCCCGGGAAAAGGGCAGCGGCTGGGAGGCGGTGGGGGTTTCGGTGACCTGTACCGTCAGGCTGCCGTGAGCGATGGCGACGGGGCTGATACGGACGTTTTCTCCCATGACCACGGTCCCGGTGCGTTCACTGACGACAACTTTGGCAATCATTTCCGGTTGCACGTGCAGGTTCTCGACCTGGCTGATCATTTCAATGGCGCGGTTCTCATAGTGGGGGGGCCGTTCGAGCTTAATGGTGCCGGCGTCCATGGCCTGGGCATAGCCGCCGCCCAGGGCCGAATTGATGGTTTGAGCCATCTTGATGGCGGTGGTGAAGTCGGGATTACGCAGGGAGAGCTGCAGCTGATGGCCATCTCCGAGATGGGAGGGGATTTCTCGTTCCACCAGCGCGCCCTCGCTGATGAAACCAACGGTGGGATGGTTCTTTTCAACCTTGCTGCCGCTCTGACCTCCGGCGCTGAAGCCGCCGAGGGTTATGGGCCCCTGGGCGACGGCGTAGATCTCACCGTCAGGACCATGCAACGGAGTCATTAACAGGGTCCCGCCCTGCAAGCTCTTGGCATCACCCACCGACGAGACCTGACAGTCGATCCGGCTGCCGTTCTTCACAAAAGGCAAAAAGTTCGCGGTTACCATGACCGCTGCAACATTCTTCACCTTGATATCCTTCGGCTCGACCTTGATCTTCATATTGTCCAGGAGATTAGCCAGGGTGCTCACCGTGAACTGAGTCTTGTCCTTGTCTCCGGTGCCTTCCAGACCGACAATCAAGCCGTAGCCGAGCAGCTGGTTGGCGCGGCCTCCCTTGAAGTAGGCAATATCCTTGATCCGGGCTGCCTCGGCGGCCGTAATGGAGCCCCCGAGAAACGTTAGAAGAGCGCTCAGGAACCAGATCGAAACCTTCTTAGCCATTCTGTCCTCGCTAGAAAGGATTGATGATGTCGAACAACTGTCCCAGCCATCCAGGGCGCTGTTGGGTACTTACCGGACCCTTGCCCACGAAGAAGATCTTCGCATCCCCGATTTTCTGGGAGAGGATTTCGTTATGACGATTGATGTCCGTAGGGCGGACGACCCCCTCGAGGACAATCTGCTGGAGCTCCTCGTTGACCTTAGTCCAGCGCGCGCCGCGGATGAAAAGATTGCCGTTGGGCAGAATGTCCACCACCGTGGCGGTCATGTAGGCGGTCATCTTGTCGGTCTTGGTCGTAACTCCGGAACCTTTGAAATTATTGTCGAATTTGGCCGAATAGCCGGTCTTGGCAGGTCCGAGGACGTTGGTGTTGCCAGCGGTGAGGCCTGCAAAGCTGGCGTCGGCGGAGTTGTCGCGGTATCGCCCGGTTTTGGTAGTGGCTTCTTTCGAGGCGTCTGAGTTCTCTCTCACGGTGATGGTGAGCACGTCGCCGACGCGTTTGGCCTTGAGGTCCTGATAGAAGGAGGAGCTGGCGGAAGTCCAGAGGGAGCCGGTAGTGGCGCTTTGATCGGGTCCGGGACCGGCGGCCGGAAAGGCGACGGGAGGTGGAGGGGGGCAGCTCCCGGGGGGCACCTTGGCCATGGCCTCCGGGGTGGCACCAGCAGGATCGTAAGGCGAGCCATCCACCCTGGTGGTGCCGGTAGTCGTGACGCAGGCGGTTGGCGCAACCAGCAACAACAACAGCAGCAGCAGGACCAGCTCGGTCCGCCGGTCTCGTAAGGGCGGGCGTGCCGCCAGAGCCATGTCCGCAG
>Ga0255341_1001301_pt1 | contig 36044 bp, 20 predicted proteins | sample wastewater_treat_8_FD_192418 | JGI IMG/M metagenome (GOLD analysis project Ga0255341, IMG submission 192418) | Wastewater microbial communities from Lulu Island WWTP, Vancouver, Canada - plant12 | ecosystem: Engineered > WWTP > Wastewater > Unclassified | place: Canada: Vancouver, British... | reverse complement strand
CTGGAATTGGGCCGCACCCTCGCCCGGCGGATGGGCGGTTATTTTCTGACGTTGAACACGCCGGCATTCGTGCCGGACAAACGCACGCGCGACGCGTTTCTGGCGCTCCAGCAAATCCGCTCCGTCTGGCAGCGTTTGGACGCGACGGACGTGGCCCTGGTGGGGATTGGCTCCTTGGACAACTCGGTGTTCGTGGATCGCGGGGTGCTGAGCGCCAACGATCTATGCACCCTCAAGCGTTTGGGCGCGGTGGGCGAGATTTGCGGACGCTTCTTTGACGCGGAAGGGTGCGAGTGTGATTCGCCGTGGCGCGACCGGGTGTTGAGCGTGGATTTGAATCAAGTGCGGCGCATTCCCCACGTGGTGGGCGTGGTGGTGGGCGCGGATCGCGCCGCGGCCATTGCCGCCGCCATCCGGGGCGGGTTGGTCAAGTCCTTGATCTTGGACGACGCCGGCGCCCGCTCGCTGCTCGCGCTTCCCAACGCGGTGTCCGGGGGAAAGCCCAATGGAGTCTCGAAATGAAATGCCTTGCCGCAACACCGCGTAGTCGGGCGCGCCCCCGGCGCCTGGTCCGGCTGGGATGGAGTGCCGGCATGGCCGGCGCGGCCCTGTTGCTCTACGCCTGCGCGGCGCCGACCCGGTCCGCACGCCAGACATCCGGGGAATGGACGGTGCGCGGGCATCTGCCACGCCAGCAGTTTGTGGTGCAAAGCCATCGCGGCGCCGGTTTTTTGGCACCGGAGAACACGCTTGAGGCTTTTGAATTGGGATGGAAACTGGGCGCGTGGCCGGAAGCCGACGTGCGCACGACCAAGGACGGGGTGATCGTCGCTTTCCACGATGGCAATTTCAAACGGACGGTGAAAAATCCCCCGCCGGAATTGGCCCGGAAAGGCGTGAAGGATGTCACCTTTGCCGAATTGTCCACACTCGACGTGGGCGGTTGGAAAGGCGACGCCTTTGTGGGCCGCCGGGTTTCCCGGCTCGCGGAGATATTCCAGCTCATGACCGGCCGGCCGGAGCGCATGTTGTATCTCGACATCAAACAGGTGAACCTGGCGCAATTGGCCGCCGAGGTGCGGGCCGAACGGGTGGTCAGCCAGGTGGTATTCACCAGTCCGAATTACCCGTTGATCCGCGAGTGGAAACGGCTGGTGCCGGAATCCAAGACCTTGTGCTGGTTGCGGGGACCGGAAACCAACATGACCCATCGCCTCGCGGAAATGCGGGCGTTGAACTACGCGGATTTAACCCAGGTGCAATTGCATCTCCGGGCCAACACCAACCGCGCGTCGAGCGAACCGTTTGACATCTCCCGCGCCTTTGTGCGCGCGACCGGCGAGGAACTTCGCCGCTACGGAGTGACCTTCCAAGTGCTGCCGTGGGACCTGGCGGCGCCGGAAATTTACTGGCAATTGATGGACCTTGGCGTGATGGCTTTCGCCACGGATTATCCCGATATTGCCCTGCAAGCCGTGCGCGACTACTACGCCGGCCGCAACCGCAGCCCTGTTGATACCCGACCATGATACCGCCCCCCCGCTCCCTCACTCTCGCGGAAGCCCTGCAATCCGCCCGTGAAACCCGCGCCCTGGAAATTGGGTCGGGAATCCTCGAGCAAACCCCGCGTCTGTATCGCGACCACTTCGGCGACCGCCCGGCGATGTTGGTGGCGGACGGCAACACCTACGCCGCCGCCGGACAACGGGTGGTCGAAGCCTTCCGCAAGGCGGGCCACCCGTTGCTGGATGCCTTCATCTTCCGGGCGCCCGATTTGTACGCGGAACATCGGTTCGTGACCGAACTGGAAGCCGCCTTGCAACCGCACCAGGCCATTCCCATCGCCGTGGGGAGCGGCACGATCAACGACCTGACCAAGCTGGCGTCGCATCGCACCGGCCGTCCGTATCTGTGTGTGGCGAGCGCCGCTTCGATGGACGGATACACCGCGTTCGGCGCTTCGATCACGTATCAAGGCGCGAAGCAAACCTTCCTGTGCCCGGCGCCGACGGCGGTGTTGGCGGACTTGGAGGTCATCTGCGCCGCACCGGGATTGATGAACGCGTGGGGTTACACTGATTTGCTCGCCAAAGTCACGGCGGGCGCTGATTGGATCGTGGCGGATGCGCTGGGCATTGAGCCGATTGACCCGCCGGCCTGGGCGATTGTGCAAGGCCGGTTGCGAGAAATGGTGGCGGATCCCGCCGGGGTGGCGGCGCGCAATCCCGAGGCGGTGGGACGGTTGGTGGAAGGGTTGATGCTCGGCGGTTTTGGCATGCAATCCTCCCGCTCCAGCCGGCCGGCTTCCGGCGCGGAACATCAGTTCAGTCATTTGTGGGACATGCAGCATCACACCCACAACGGAAAGACCCCTTCCCACGGCTTCAAAGTCGGCATCGGCACGCTGGCGGTGGCGGCGCTGTATGAGTATCTGCTGGCGCAACCGTTGGACCAACTGGACGCGGCCGCGTGCGGCCGGCAGTGGCCCGATGCGGAAACGTGGTGCCAACGCGCGCGGGAATGGCTGGGCGAGGGGGAACTGGCCGCCGGCGCGGCGAAAGAATTGCGCGCCAAGCACAGTTCGCCGGAGGCGCTCCAGGCGCAGATGGAACAGTTGCGTTCGCTCTGGCCGGAGTTGCGCGAGCAGTTGCGCGCCCAATTGATGCCGTTGGCGACGCTGCGGGAGATGTTGCGCACCGTGGGCGCGCCCACCGCGCCGGAGGAGATCGGCATCACCCGGGAACGATTGCGGCGAAGCTACTGGCAGGCGTATTGCATCCGGCGCCGGTTCACGGCGCTGGATCTGGCGGTCCGCACCGGATTGCTGGAGGCTGCGTTGGATCACATTTTTAGTCCCGCCGGCGTCTGGCCGATTGACGCGCGCGGTTAATCTCCAGCCCATGTTGCAACCCCTTAAATTTGCCGAGGTATTTTTTGTTTAAGTCATTTCTCCAATTCTTCCTGACGGGGCCGGATGCGACCCCGTTGACCGACACGGCGGAGATCCAGCGGCGCTACCGGCGCGGCCGGATTTCGGTGTTTTTATCCATCACCCTCGGCTACGCCATGTATTATGTCGTCCGCCAGGGCTTCGCGGTGGTCAAAAAACCGCTGCTCGAGGCGGGGATCTTCGACGCCTTGCAGATCGGCAAGATCGGTTCGGTGTTTTTCCTCACCTACATGATCGGGAAGTGCGTCAACGGCTTTCTCGCCGACCGGTTGAACATCAAACGGTTTCTGGCGTTGGGGTTGCTGGCCTCCTCGACGTTGCTGGTGGTCTTGGGGTTCTGTTCCAGCTTCTATCTGTTTGCCGTGTTATGGGGGCTGTGCGGCTGGTTTCAAACCTTTGGCGCGGCACCGTGCATCGTGTCCCTGAACCAATGGTTCTCGAACAAGGAACGGGGCACTTTGTACGGCATCTGGTTTTCCGCGCACAACATCGGCACCGGCCTGACCTACATCATCACGGCCTATATCGTCGGCGCCTTTGGCTGGCAGATGGGGTTCTTCGCGCCGGGATTGCTGGGGATTACCGCGGCGGTGTTTCTGTATTTGTTCATGTATGACCGGCCCCAGGTGTACGGGTTGCCGCCGATCGCGGTGTATTCCGGCGAACAAACGCACGCCGAACACCAGGCCAAGGAAAAATCCGTGCTCCGGGCGCAATGGGCGGTCATCATCCGGCCGGCCGTCTGGATTCTAGGGTTGTCTTCCGCCGCCTGTTACATCACCCGCTATGCGTTCGAATCCTGGGGGGTTGTGTTCCTGACCGAGGCCAAGGGATACACCTTGACGAAGGCCAGCGCCATCATCTCCATCTCCCAGTTCGCCGGCATTGCCGGGGCCATCACCTGCGGCTGGATCTCGGATAAGTTTTTTCAGCACCGCCGTAACGTGCCCTGTCTGTTGTTCGGCATTTTCTTTCTGCTGTCCACGGCGACATTCGTCTATGTGCCGGCTGGTTATCCGTGGAGCGATTATGTGAGCATGGTGTTCTTTGGCTACACCGTGTACGCGTTGGTGACTTATCTGGGCGGGTTGATGGCGGTGGACATCTGTTCCAAGAAAGCCACCGGCGCCGCCATGGGGGTCATTGGTTTGTTTAGCTACGCCGGCGCGTCGCTGCAGGAAGGCGTGGGCGGTTATTTATTAAACAGCCACAAAATCATCGGTCCGGATGGCCAAATTCTTTACGATTTCACCGCCGCCGGTCATTTTTGGGTGATCGCCTCGGCCTTTGCTCTGTTGCTTCCCTTGTTGGTCTGGAACGCCAAACCTGAAGATTAAACCAATTCCCATCCCTCTCCGTATTTGAATCACATGACGCATTCGCCCGGTTCCGCTCCCGCCCCCGCCCCCCGTTTTCCCTGGCCCTTTCGTGTCTTCGAACCGGCGCCGCCCGCCCCGGTGATGCTGACCGATCCGACCGAGATCAAGCAACACTACCGCCGCTGGCAACGCCGGGTGCTCATCGCTTCGATCATCGGCTATGCCATGTTCTATTTCGTGCGCAAGAACCTCAGTATTGCGATGCCGGTGATGGAGAAGAGCCTGGGCATTACCAAGACCGATCTGGGGTTGTTTCTCACGCTGCACGGGTTGCTCTATGGGCTGTCCAAGTTCGGCAATGGTTTTCTGGGCGACCGCTGCAATGCGCGCACGTTCATGGCATTCGGCCTGGCGCTCTCGGCCGTCGTGAACATCTTTTTCGGATTGAGTTCCGCCGTGTTGACCCTCGGGTTGTTGTGGATGTTCAACGGCTTGGTGCAGGGCATCGGGTTTCCGCCCTGCGCCCGGTTGATGACCCACTGGTTTTCCCCCAAGGAACTGGCCACCAATTTTTCCATCTGGAACACGTCGCATTCCATCGGAGCGGCGTTGGTGGTGGTGCTGTGCGGGTATCTGGTGAGCACGTGGGGGGATTGGCGGCTTTGTTTCTTCGTGCCCGCCGGCCTGGCCATTCTCTGTTCCATTTACCTGCTCTTTGCGTTGCCGGATACCCCGCCCTCCGTGGGGCTGCCGGAAGTGGAGGGCACCGCGCAACCGGAAGCCGGGACGAAAGGATTTTCCACCGCGCTCCTCAAACAGGCGTTCACCAACAAATACATTTGGTTTCTCTGCCTGGCGAATTTCTTCGTCTATACCGTGCGGTATGGCGTTTTTGACTGGGGCCCGACGATGCTCACGGAAATGAAGGGCGTCAAACTCACCCACGCCGGCTGGATGGTGTTCGCCTTCGAAGGTGCCGGGGTGGTGGGCATGTTGATCAGCGGCTGGTTGACCGACCGGATTTTCGGCGGACGCGGCGCGCGGGTGTGTTTGATTTCCATGTGCCTGGCCGGCATTTCCATGCTCCTGTTCTGGAAGCTGCCGGGACAATCCATCTGGCTGGGCACGTGCCTGTTGTGTGCGGCCGGATTTTTCATTTATGGCCCGCAGGCGTTGGTGGGGACGGTGGTCGCCAATCTGGCCACCAAACAAGTGGCGGCCACCGCCATTGGTTTCACCGGGGTCTTCGCCTACGCCAGCACGTTGATCTCCGGTTGGGGACTGGGCGCGCTGGTGCAACATTACGGTTGGGAAGCCGGGTTGGCCGGACTGACCGGGATGGCGGCCATCGGGATGATCTTGTTTGCCTTTGCCTGGCCGGCGCAGGCGCACGGTTATGGCGAAAACCATTCCGCGAAATGACATACGACCGCGCATGCTGTTCCCGGCAAACCTGAGGATGACGAACCATGCGAATTGCCATTGATTGTGACGAGGCGGGGTTGCCGCTCAAACCGGTGCTCGCGGATCATTTGCGCGCCCAAGGCGTGGCGGTGACGGATTTGAATTATCAGCAGGATCATCCGGTGGATTATCCGGATGTCGGATATCACTTGGCCCGGCGGGTGGCGGCGGGGGAATTTGACCGGGGCATCCTGATTTGCGGCACCGGTCTGGGCATGGCGATGATTGCCAACAAAGTGCCGGGCGTCTGGGCGGGCACCTGTCACGACACCTTTTCCGCCGAGCGACTCAAGAAAAGCAACGATGCCAACGTGCTGACGCTGGGGGCGCGTGTGATTGGGCCAGAGCTGGCCAAAACCATCGTCACCGCCTGGGTGCAATCCGAATTTGCCGGCGGTGGGTCAACGGCCAAAGTCCAGCGTCTGCGTGAACTGGAACGGACCGAATGCGGGCGGGCGTGAAGCGCGGTGCCAACGCGCCTGCCTTTCCGGCCCCGGCCTTTTACCGATGACAGCATTTCGCGGCTCCATTTCCGACGCGACGCCGAAACAGCATGTCTTGGCGTCGGCGTTGCCGGGGACGGAGAAGCGGGGTCGCCCCAAGTTGCCGCATTCGCGTGGGCAAAATTGGTTTGGCGGGGTGATCGGTGGGATCTTGGGGTTGATCATCTTTAGCCCGGCAGCCGGCTGGGCGCACGGGGAATTGTTGATCCGCATTGACGAAGTCACGCAACGCATCGTCGCCGCCACAAACACCCCGGAACGACTGGCCCCGCTTTACGTGGAACGCGGTGATCTGTATCGCGAAGATGAGAATTGGGAGGAGGCGGAAGCCGATTTCAACCGGGCGGCGGCGTTGGCACCGCATTGGACCGCTGTGGATTTTTTCCGGGGAAAATTGCGCGCCGCCACGGACCAACTGGAGGCTGCCCGCGCGTTGTTCGACAAAGTATTGGCCCGCGACGCCAATGACGGCGCCGCGCGGGTGGAACGGGCGCGGGTGCTCGTCCGGCTGAAGGAACTCCCGTTGGCCGAGGCGGATTTTCAACGGGGCGCCACCCTGCTGGCGGAGCCGGAACCGGAAGTATTCGTGGAATGGGCGCAGGTGTTGATAACGGAGGGCCGCACCAACGATGCCTTGCGCGCGCTGGATATGGGCATCCAAAAGCTGGGCGTGTTGCCGCCGTTGCAAACCCTGGCGCTGGATTTGGAGGTGGGTCGCCGTAATTACCCCCAGGCGTTGAAACGCTTGGAAACGCTCCATGCGCGGGCCATGCGCAAGGAAGGTTGGCAGGCGCGGCGGGGCGATATTCTCCGGGCCATGGGGCGGGACGCGGAAGCGAAGACATCGTATGCCGCCGCTTTGGTTACGATCAAAGCGCTGCCGCCGCGCATCCAACAAGGCCCGGCCATGACTGATTTGCGCGCGCGCGTTCAAGCGGCGTTGGCGGAATTGGGCGAACCGCCCGCCCACAATGCCCCGGCTCCGCCGTGACACCGGGAGGATGATCGTGCTTCGTCGAGCCAAGTTGTCGTCAATGAGCGAACCGGTAAGGCTGGATATTTATTTGATCCCCTCAATTGACGGAGAGCGCGTGATGCCTTAACCAGTTTATTTGCGGATATGAAGTGCGTTTCAAGCTTGGAGCAAACGGCGGCTGGCCGGGCCGCCGGGTTTTTGTTTTTCCGACCGGGAAGATCTCGAGGATGGCTGGCGGCCATGATGGCGGCGGCGCTCAGCTTTTCTCCCCAGGCCGTCGCCGAGCCGGTTCATCATGGCGTGGCGGCCGGGCGGCTGGTGGTTTCCCAGGTACCGGGCTTGGATGATAACACCAACGCCGTCGTCACCCTGGCGCAATCCATCAACAATTTCCAAATCGGCAGTTACAACCGGGGCGATTACGCTGTGCGCATCGGCGTGGGGATGCTGGCCGCGGAGGACAGCGCCCGCGGGGTTTTGATGGCGTCGGTGGCCGAGAACGGACGGAATCACTTCGGGACCAACGGTTATCCGACCTGTTCCATGGAAGGGAATTCGGCCGGCGCGTTGCGGATCTCAACCGCGTTGGGCGGCAGCGGCGGGGAATACAACGTCAATGTCGCCGGAGCGTGGTTTCCTTATGACCGCTATCTGGCCGGTTGGGCGCGCAACGCGAACGCCATCAATGGCGGGACCAATGACCTGCTCACCGCGTCGCCCGGAATCGTGTTGGGCACGCATTTTCGAGGCGTGGCGAGTGGCCGGTCGGTGGTGGATTTGCGGAGTTTCGGCGTGGATGCGCGCCAGGACGGAGTCTTGTTGGTGACGCATGGGAAGGACGAAGGCAATTTTGCGCTCTCGCAGGTCAACCCCGTGAATGGGACCTGGAATGTTTTTGTCCGCGACAACGCCCAAGCCACTTACAGCAAATACGAGCAGGATCCGGTCGCGTTTGTGTTCATTCCCAAAACCAATGCCGCGCTCATTTCCGGCCGCTTCAACGGCGATGGCAGCATTGATCTGTTCAGCGGCGTGAGCCCGCGGTTCTCGGTCACCAACATCGGGACGGGCCGCTGGCTCTTGCGGATGCGGGGCTACACGCCGGCTGAGGGTGTGCTGATCATCTCGGCCGAGGGCGGCGGCAGTCTGAACGGCGACAACGTCGTCAGCTACGAGATCACGCCGGACGGGGAGGCGTGGGAGATCCAATCGCGCGACACCCCGGGCATGGGCTTGCAAACTCCGGTGGGTGCGTCGGGGCAACCGGAGGCGGTGGCTTCGTTTGTCTTCATTCCCGCGCCGACTCCCGGAGTGACGGTGACGCCTACCAACAACCTGGTGACCCGGGGCGATGGCGGTACGGCGACGTTCACCGTGGTGTTGCATTCGTCGCCGGCCACCAATGTTCATATTCAACTGACGTCGAGCGATCCCGCGTTGGGCCGGCCGGCCCCGGCGACGCTGACGTTCCGCTCCACCGATTGGCATCTGCCCCAAACCGTCACCGTCACGGGCGGGGACGCGCTCACGCCCGGCGCGGTGCCGTACCATATTTTATTATCGCCGGTGGCCAGCGGCGACGCGGCCTATCGGGGATTGAAACCGGAGGATGTCGCCGTGGTTTATCTTCCCGCGCCGGTGGCGGTGATTACGCCTCCCCCCGGCGCGCTGAATATCAGTCCTTCGCCCATGTTGACCGTGGTGGCCACCAATCCTGCGCCCGAGGCTCTGACGGTGACGTTTTATGGACGGGAAGTGACGGAGACCTTCCCCGGACCGGATTTCTGCATCGTCGCTCTGCCGGACACGCAAGTTTACGTGGCGGAAAAAAGGGGAGCGAAGAAAGAGATGTTCATCGCCCAGACGGAATGGATTGTCACCAACCGGATCGCGCGCAATATCGCATACGTCGCCCAGTTGGGGGATATCGTGAACGACGGTGATATTTATCAGGGCCAGCCCAATCTCACGCAGTGGCGCAACGCGACGAACGCCATGTATCGCCTTGAGAATCCCGTGCGCACCCTCCTGACCCACGGCATTCCCTATGGCGTGGCGGTGGGAAACCACGAACAACAGCCGCGCGGCGACCCCACCGGCACCACCTATTTTTACAATCTCTTTTTCGGCCTGCCGCATTTTAGCGGACGGCCGTACCACGCCGGGCATTACGGGACCAACAACAACAATCACTTCGATTTTTTCAGCGCCAGCGGCTTGGATTTTGTGGTCCTGTATTTCGAGTACGACCAGGACGCGAATCCCGCCGTGCTGGCCTGGGGGAGCGAGGTGCTCCGCACCAACGCCCATCGCCGCGCCATTGTGGTAACCCATCACGTGGGCAATTCCCAAACTCCCAGCAGCTTCAGCGTGCAGGGCAGTGCGATCTATAACGCGCTCAAGAGTCACACCAACCTGTTTCTCATGCTGGGCGGGCACATCACCGGCCAGGGCTCGCGGCAGGACATCCACAACGGCAACATCGTGCGCTCGCTGGTGGCGGATTATCAGGGGTGGGCCAACGGCGGCAACGGGTTCATGCGGATCATGGAATTCTCGCCCAGCAACAATCTGGTGGTCGTGCAAACCTATTCCCCGTGGACCAAAGAATACCTGACCGACGAACACAGCGAGTTTTGGTTCGATTACCCGATGCAGCCGGCGGGGACGGGGCCGGCGGGCACGGCTTTTGTCCCGCTGGGTACGAACACGAATGTGACGCCGGGCAGCCGGACCAGCCTCGCCTGGCCCGGTCGGCGCCCCAATCAGAATTATGAGTGGTTTGTGACGGTCACCGATGCCGCCCAGAACACTTGGACGAGTCGTCTCTGGGGGTTCACCACCACCGTGACGAATACGCCGCCGGTGTTGACGAATCGCAGCCTGACCCTCCAAGGGGACACGCCGACCCGTTTGCTGTTTCAGGCGACGGATGTGAATCAGGACCTGCTCACGTACCACGTGATCGTCGCCCCCACGCGGGGTTTGATGCAGGATTTTGATCCGATGACGGGGTCGTTCCTCTATGTGCCCGCGCGCGGCTTTCGCGGGATGGACCGCATCACCTATCGGGCGCACGATGGCCAGGTCTTCAGCGGCACGGCCACGTTGAACCTGAATGTCATCGCGCCGCCGGACGCCAATGGCAACGGCTTGCCGGACGCTTGGGAATTGTCTTACGGCATCACTGATCCCGAGGCTGATGACGATGACGACGGCCTCAGCAATCGCCAGGAGTATTGGGCCCATACCAATCCCACCAATGCCGCTTCCGCTTTCCGGATTCTTAACGCCGCGTGGCAGCCCAGCGGGCACTTTGCGTTGACCTGGGCCTCCGTGGGCGGTGTGCGGTATCGGGTGCAATACACCGATGCGACTCATCCGGCCGGTGTGGCGGGGACCTTTACGGACCTGCAACGGGGTATTGAGCTCGAGATGGACGCGGGCCCGGTGGGAGTGGAATCCACCCAAACCTTTGCCGACGATTTCACCCACACCGGCGGACCACCGGCACAGGGCGCCCGCTACTATCGCGTGCGGATTGCTCCGTGATTCCGCCGGTTGATCTGGATTCAGCCGCGGCGTTGATCGGCGGACCGGTTCAAGGTTGGTTCAGAATCCAGTGCGCGGCACGGGGTAAATCGTCCACCACGATCGCGGGCGATCCGGCGGGCAGTTGCGCGGCTTCCTGTTGTCCGTAACCGGTGCGAACCAGCAGGCACGCTTTCACCCCTGCCCGCCAACCGCACTCCAAGTCAATCCGTTTGTCGCCAATCAAGTAACTGCGCGCGAGGTCCACGCCGAATTCATCGCGCGCGTCGAACAGGAACTGTGGCGAGGGTTTGCGTCCGCGGCTCGGCTGATCCGGCGCTTCGGGCGCGACATACACGTGGGTGAACCGCACTCCGTGGCGCGCAAATTCTTCGGCAACCCGGCGGTTGACGCGTTCCACGTCCGCGAGGGTGAAATATCCGCGACCCACGCCGGATTGATTCGTCACCTGGATCAAATGAAATCCGGCATCCTGTAATTGCCGCAGCGCCCCGCCCGCGCCGGGCAGGAGCGCCACGTCTTCGGGGCGGTGCAGATAATGGCGTTCCTCGATGAGGGTGCCGTCGCGATCAAGAAACACGGCGCGTATCATGGTCGTATCGGTGGGGATTCTGGGGAAGCGCACCGGAATGAAAACTCTTTTCTCCCGTTATCCGAGACCGCGTACGGCGGGAAATGTGTTTTCCCCACCCACCGAAGCGCAGCCGCAAGGGCCATCTCGGAAACGGCCTGTGGCTGGTTTTCCCGTTCAGGCGATTGTTTTCACCCGGGGTGGGCGGTCCAAAATCCGAACAACGAAGAAGGGCGGCTGGAAAGCCGCCCTTCGCTGGATTCAACTGACCATCGCTGTTGGGCGAGGGCCGGTTACGGCGCAGGTGACCAGAACAACCGGAAATAGCGCTGGCTGTCGGAAGGCGACACTGTATATCCCGTGTTCGACGCTTCCGGCACTTCCGTGAACGGTCCGTTGACGGTCGGCGCGGCCTCCAAGATGAAGACGGGATTGCCCCAGCTCAAGGTCAACTGGCCCGCGGCATAGGTCGCAACCAACGCCTCGGCTGCGGGGGTGCTGGGCTCCCACACATCGCTCCATTGCGAGCCGATCTTGAGATCGTCCACCCAGAGCGTGGGCGTGCTGGGGCCGTCCGCCTGGCGGAAGCTGTACCAATAAAGCGTGATGGGCGTGGTATTATCAACGGCGGTGACGCCGCCGACGGCTTCGGCGGTCGGATTAACCCAGAGAGTGCTTTCCGCCGTATCCACGTTATAGCGGGTCAGCACCAGGTAGGTGGTGTTCAACTCCAGGTCCTGCGGCACGCCGGCCAGCACGAACCCGCCGTTGGAGATGTGGAACCGGAATTTGCCGGGCGCCGCGCCGTTGGTAGCGGCAAACACCCGCGCGCGGAAGCCGGTGCCAATATCGCGGTAATGGGCAAAGTAATTGCCGTTGTTTCCGGTCGGCAAAGTGGCCAGGTTCACTTTGAACGCGCTGTAAAGCACGATGCCGTTGTCCACCGGCTGATAGAAGTTTGAGAAACCCCGGCTGATGTCTTCCGAATCCCCCGCTTTCAGATGCAGCCGGCCTTCCACCACCTGCGTTTGTCCCGTTGCGCCCGTGCCGGCACTGTGGGTGAACCAGCGGTTGAAGGAATTTTCGATGATGCTGCCGTCGTCGTAGGAGAAATCCTCGTCCAACACGAGGCCGAACTTGGGATGGAACGTCACCTTGAAACTCGTGGGAATGTCCCAGGTGCCGTCGCTCACGGTCAGGGTGATGGTCGCGGTGCCCGCCATGCCGGGCTGGGGCGTGATCGTCACCGTGCGGTTGGCGCCGCTGCCCTGGACCTTGATGTTGCTGCTGGGAATGACGGCTTCATTCGAGGAGGTGGGCGTCACCACCAGACTGCCCGGCGTTTCGACGTCGGTCACGGTGAAGGCCAGCGGCCCAATGACCGTGTTTGTGGGACCAAACTGGTTGGCCAGCGCGGAAATGGCCGGCTCGCCCACATAAACCTTGAAGCTGTTGGTCGCGGTTTCATTGTTGCCGTCGGTGACGACCACTTCGATTTGCGCCAGACCCTGCTGGCCGGTGGCGGGAGTGACCGTGAGCGTGCGGTTTTCGTCCGCGCCGCCAAAGGTGAGATTGGCCGGATTGTTCGGCACCAGGGCGGGATTGTCCGAGGTGGCGGTGACCACCAAATCACCGGCGGGCGTCTCGACATCGCTCACCAGGAAAGCCAGCGGCTCGGTGGCGGTGTTCCACGGCAGGTGAACGTCCACCAGACCGGAAATGGACGGCGGACCGCCAATGGTCTGCACGTCGGCGAACGTCGTGCCGATCCGGAGATCGTCCAAAGTCAGCGTCCCCATCCCATTCCCGCTGGAGAGTGACTGGCGCAGGCATACCGAATGAAGAGGAACGGCTGAGGTGTTATCGTTGGCGTCGGCGCGGTTCACGCTGCTGGCCTCGGAGGTCGGGTTAATCCACAAAGTGGAGTTGGTGCCGTTGATGATCCGCACCACCAATTTGACATCCGAATTCAAATCCAGATCCGTGGGGATGATGACCGGCGCATTGCCGCCGTTGGCGATGCCCACGCGGTACGTGCTTCCGTTGGGGACCGCGAATACGCGCGCCCGGAAATTCATCGTTCCCGCATCCCGGTAATGCCAAAAATAGCCGCCCGTTCCCACCGGCGGCATGGAGAAATTCACCACGAAACTGGCAAAAAGGACCCCTTCGCCGGAGTACGGTCCGCCGGGCAGCCCCGCACTGACATCCTCGGCTTCTGACTGGGTGAGATTCACCTTGCCCGAGGCAACGTCAACTTGTTCGGGTACTCCGCTATGGTTGGTCCACACCCCGCCCGAAACTAAAATGAGACTGCCGTCGGGGTAATCAAAAGGTTCATTCCAGATTAACGCGCCCGGCGCCAGCGAAGCCGCGCCCACCAAGGCCATCAGAGGAAGAAATATGCGTTTCATAAATGTTTTAGAGTATCAGAGCGTGTTTGGAGTTGCGGTTTAATTTGGATCAATGTTGCGCCTATTATGCGGGCGGCGACGGGGCTGGCAAGGAGAACCTATTCACATTTCCCCCTACGCCGGCCAAGGCCGGTCGCGCGCGCGCGGCGGATGTCAGTTGGGCGTGTTTGCGGTGGGATACCAATACATCCGCCGCTCAATGGCCCATTCCGTGCTGGCGCTGTTGGATTCCGCCGTCGTGCGCAGGAAATCGTTGGTGCGCGCCACGCGGCCGCTGCCGTCGGCCATGGCGAAGTTGCCGCGCAGATCGTGCCGCGCCACGGCGTACTGGCCGGTGACATTGGATTGGGCGGGCGAGGCGTTCTGCGGGGAATTCGGGTCCACCTCCGCCACGAGGACGGTGTCCACCGGTTTCTGGATGTTGACGAACTTGGTATTGCTGATGCCCAAAGTGGCACGGGTCGAGCGATTGATGCAAAGCCGGCCATTCTCGCCGTACATGAACACCGCCCGGCTGAAATTGGGCGGATTGGGGTAGGGCATCGCCGCGCGATTGAGATCCGGCGTGCTGGGGCAGGAGAACACGCTACGTGTGGTGGGCACCGGCGGTTCGGGCGGCGTGCGCATGTACAAATCTTTGAGACGGGGCTGGCTGATATAAGAGGCCACGGTGTTGTACCAGGCTTCCTCATTTTGGGGGTCAATGATCGGCACCACCGTGTTGCCTTCCTCCGGGACAAAATCGTTGTGGTCATCGGCATACATGCGAAATCCGAGCGACCATTGGCGCATGTTGCTGAGGCAACTGGTGGCCTGGGCCTTGCTCTTGGCCTTGGACAACGCGGGGAGCAACATCGCGGCCAGGATGGCGATGATCGCGATGACCACGAGCAATTCAATCAGCGTAAACGCCCGCCCCGGGCGGGAATAACGCGTCGGCATATAGCGGACGAGTGGCATAGTCGAACTTGTTTGCATTTTCCCGGTGCGCATCGCCGCGTCCCGGCAACGTCACCAAAGTCGCCCGTAGCATAGGGGAGGCGTCCACCCAAAGCAAGCGGCGCGGGTTGCCGCAAGCCAGAAGGATGATCGCCGGTGAAAAGTTGGGCCGGGAAGCCGCATTTGGCGGGTCCAGACGGGGGCAAATGCCGGCTGCGCAGCCGCGGCTTGACTTGTCGGTGGAGGCGACTCTTAATGCTCCCGCGCGCGGCGGGTTGGGTTGCGTTTGGCCCCGCCGCCACCCAGTGATGAAGCGAATTTGCATTGAAACATCAGCTCTCCCCATCCCGGGCCGCTCACTGCCATGATTTATCGAAATTTCCTCCGGACGTTGCCGCTGCTGGTGGTTTGTGCCGTGGCGGCCGGGGCGCGCGATTATCCCATTCAACCCGTGCCGCTGAACGCGGTTCAGGTGCGGGACGATTTTTGGACGCCGCGGTTTGAAACCAACCGGGTGGTCACGGTCTGGTATGACTTCCACAAGTGCGAGGAGACCGGGCGCATAGATAATTTCGCCAAAGCCGGCAAACTGATGCCCGGCGAGTTTCAAGGCACGCCGTTTGATGATTCGGATGTGTTCAAGGTCATGGAAGGCGCCGCCTACATTCTGGCGATGCACCCGGATCCGAAGCTCGATCAATATCTGGACGAACTCATCGTCAAAATCGCGGCGGCGCAGGAGCCGGACGGGTATCTCTACACCGCGCGCACGATTGATCCGCAATGCCGGGTGAAATTTTTCGGGCCAACCCGCTGGTCCAATCTCTCCGTCAGCCATGAACTTTACAACGTCGGGCATCTCTACGAGGCGGCGGTGGCGCATTTCCAGGCCACCGGCAAGCGGTCGCTGTTGCAGGTCGCGCTCAAGAACGCCGATCTGTTGTGCGACACGTTTGGTCCGGGCAAAGTGCAGGAACCGCCGGGGCATCAGGAAATCGAGATCGGTTTGGTGAAGCTCTATCGCGTCACCGGGGAGGAAAAGTATCTGCGGTTAGCCCGGTTCTTTGTGGACCTGCGCGGCCGGGCGGACACGCACGCATTGCGGGGTCCCTATCAACAGGATCACGCGCCCATTTTTGAGCAGACCGAGGCCGTGGGGCACGCGGTGCGGGCGGCTTATTTTTACAGCGGCGTGGCGGACGTGGCGGCCCTGACCGGCGACGCCCGCTACACGGCGGCGATTGACCGGCTGTGGACCGACGTGGTGGATCACAAACTGCATCTCACCGGCGGCATCGGCGCCCGGCGATCGGGCGAGGCCTTTGGCGCGGCCTACGAGTTGCCCAATCGAACCGCCTACCTCGAAACCTGCGCGGCCATCGCCAACGTGTTTTGGAATCATCGCCTGTTCCTGCTGCACGGGCGGGCGGCATACGTGGATGTCCTGGAACGGGTGCTTTACAACGGCTTCCTCAGCGGCGTGGCGTTGAGTGGCGATCGTTTTTTCTATCCCAATCCGCTCGAAACCGACGGGCGCACGAAATTCAATCAAGGCGGGACCGAACGCGCGCCGTGGTTTGGGTGCTCCTGTTGTCCGGTGAATGTGGTGCGGTTCATCCCGTCCATCGCGGGATATATTTACGCCACGCGCGGGGAGACGCTGTACGTGAACCTGTTCATCGGGAGCCGCGCGACCGCCCGGGTGGGGGAGCGTACGGTGCGGTTGACGCAACAGACGCGGTATCCGTGGGCGGGGAGCGTGCGCTTGGGGATTGATCCGGATCAAGCGGGCGAATTCACGGTCAACCTGCGCATTCCTGGCTGGGTGTTGGGCCAGCCCGTGCCCAGTGATTTGTACCGATACGCCGCTACGGCGCCGACGGAGAAGCAGACTACAACCGCGTTCCAAATCCATATCAACGGACGTGAATTCGAGGGCGGTCCGGTGCGGGACGGTTTTCTGGCGCTCCGACGCGTGTGGCAACCGGGTGACGAAGTGACGATCAATCTGCCGATGCCGGTGCGTCGGGTGATCGCGCATGAGGCGGTCAAGGATAACCTCGGCCGCATTGCCATCGAGCGCGGGCCGCTGGTGTATTGCGCCGAAGGCGCGGATAACGCCGGGGCGGTATTGAACGCCGTGTTGCCGGATGAGACGATACTGACGCCGGAGCATCACGCGGATTTGTTGGGCGGGGTGACGATGTTGCGGGGGCGCGCGTTGCGGGTGCAAAGAACGGATGATGGGCAACGTCAAACCCAGTCTGCCGAACTGAAATTGATTCCGTATTACGCTTGGAACCATCGCGGCGCGAATGAGATGGCGGTCTGGCTGGCGCGCACGCCTGAGAGTGTGCCTTTGGCGTCCTTGATCCGGCCCCGTTACTCGGCGAGCGCATCACATTGTTTCGAGCACGACTCCGTGGAGGCGTTGTGCGACGGCATCGAGCCGGTCAGTTCGAACGATCATGACCTCCCCCGTTTCACCTGGTGGCCGCGCACGGGCAGTGCGGAGTGGGTGCAATACGATTTTGCTGCGCCCCGCAAGGTGTCGGGCATGGCGGTGTATTGGTTCGATGACACTGGCGCGGGCAGTTGCCGGGTGCCGCAGTCGGCGCGGTTGCTCCATGCGGTGGGCGGGGAGTGGAAAACCGTGCCCGGCGCGGCGGCGGTGGGCGTCAAAAAAGACGCGTGGAATCATCTCCAGTTTCCCGCTCTCGAAGTTTCCCGCCTGCGTCTCGAAGCGCAACTGCAACCGAAATTCTCCGGCGGAATCTTGGAATGGAAAATCACTGAATAATCCTCACGTCAACCACCTTTATGAAACAAATCCTGCAACGTCTTGTCCTTCTCGTTTTGGTAAGCGGTATGCCCGCGCTGGCGGCCTCAAAAACCTGGCAACCCGCCCAAGGGCCGTTGATGACCCGCTGGGCGGCGGAGGTCTCGCCCCGGAACGCGCATCCGGAATATCCGCGGCCGCAGATGGCCCGCGCGGACTGGCAAAATCTGAACGGGCTTTGGGCCTACGCGGTCACCGATCGGGCTGCGGCGGCGCCGACGCACTGGGACGGTCAAATCCTCGTACCTTTTCCCATTGAATCCGCGCTTTCCGGTGTGATGCGGCGGGTGTACGAAACAAACCGCCTGTGGTACCGCCGCACGTTTACGATTCCGCGCGGCTGGCGGGGCCGGAACGTCCTGCTCCACTTTGGCGCCGTGGATTGGGAGACGACGGTTTACGTGAACGGCCAGGAAGTCGGCACTCATCGCGGCGGGTACGACGCGTTTAACTTCGACATCACCGCCGCCCTCAAACCGCGCGGGCAACAGGAGATCCTGGTGGCGGTTTGGGATCCGACCGATGCCGGCCCGCAACCGCGCGGCAAACAGGTCCGCAATCCCCACGGGATCTGGTACACCCCCACCAGCGGCATCTGGCAGACGGTGTGGCTGGAGCCGGTGTCGCGGGCGCATCTCCAAGACTTGAAGATCACCCCCAATCTCGATGAATCCTCGGTGACCATCGAGGCGCGGGGCCTTGGCGATCGCGGGCGTCCCACAGTGAAGGTGCAGGTGTTGGAAGGCGCGGAAGTCGTGCGGGAAGGCATGATTGAGCAAATGATTTCCACCCGTTCCATTCCCCCGCAGATTCGTCCGTCAATCACGCTCTCCGTGCCGAACGCCCGGCCGTGGTCGCCGGACGCGCCCTTCCTTTACGGGCTCCGCGTGACCCTGCTGGAGAACGGCCGGAAGGTGGATGAAGTGGAGAGCTATTTCGGCCTGCGCAAAATTTCCCTCGCCCGGGATGCTTACGGCAACCTGCGTCTGCATCTGAACAATCAACCCTATTTCCAATTCGGTCCGCTGGATCAAGGGTTCTGGCCCGATGGCCTTTATACCGCGCCCACCGACGCCGCGTTGCGGTACGACATCGAAATGACCAAGAAGCTCGGGTTCAACATGGCGCGCAAGCATGTGAAGATCGAGCCCGCCCGCTGGTATTACTGGTGCGACAAACTTGGCCTGCTGGTCTGGCAGGATCTGCCCAGCGGCGACCGCAGCGCCAAATGGAAAGGTCCCAGCGGCATTGACGGCGAGGAAATGCAGCGGACGCCCGAATCCACTGCCATTTTCGAGCACGAATTGCGCGCCATGATCGCCGGGTTGTACAATCATCCCTCCATTGTCATCTGGGTGCCGTTCAACGAAGGCTGGGGTCAGTTCGACACCGTGCGGATTCTGAATCTGACCAAGCAACTCGATCCCACGCGGCTCGTGAATGGTGCGAGCGGCGGCAATCATTTCCCGGCGGGCGACATCATTGACCATCATCAATATCCGGGTCCGGGATTGCCGCCGCGGGTGACCGATCGCGCCATGGTGCTGGGCGAGTTCGGCGGGCTGGGGTTGCCGCTCAAGGGCCACACCTGGCAGGACGAAAAAAATTGGGGCTACAAGAGCTTCACCAACGCCCAGGACCTGACCCGGGCCTACGTGGAACTGCTGGAGAAATTGCATCCGTTGACCGGACGCGACGGACTCAGCGCCGCCATTTACACGCAGACCACCGACGTGGAAATCGAGGTCAACGGGTTGATGACCTATGATCGCGCGGAAGTGAAAATGGATGTGGAACGCATCGCGACGGCGAACCGGAAAGTTTACACGCCGCCGCCCCAACCCGCCTCGACGGAGTAGCAAGGAGACCGAACATGGAAACTGATGTGCGGTTGGTTGATGGCAAATCGCCCGCCGGCCCGTCCGGTGTTGGCGCGGGTAAGGTCACAGCGGCAGAGGATTGCCGCACGCTCGGATGCTGCCGGGTTGTTGGCGTCGTGGGGCTGTTCGTTGCTTTGGTAATTCAGGCCGTGTTGGGCGCCGTCGCGCAAGAGCCGCCCCCCTTGCGCCCACCCGCCGTGCCGCTGGTGACCTGCGATCCTTATTTCAGCATCTGGTCGCCGGCGGACAAACTGACCGACGCGGACACCGCCCACTGGACCAGCAAACCGCAGCGGCTCACCAGTCTCGTGCGGATTGACGGCCGACCGTTTCGCGTAATGGGCAAAACTCCCGCCGACGCGCCCGCGTTGCCCCAAACCAAACTCGAAGTGCTGCCGACCCGCACGATCTATTCCTTCGAAGGCGCCGGTGTGCAACTGACACTCACATTCATGACGGCCGCGTTGCCAGACGATCTGGATTTGCTCGCCCGACCGGTCACATATCTGACTTGGAAAGTTAAATCCGCCGATGGAAAAAAACACGAAGTTGAAATCAGCCAGAATGCTTCGGCGGAAATCGCGGCTAACATACCCAGTCAAATCGTCGCTCCCAGCCACGAAAAGATCGGAAATCTGGAGGTCTTAAAAGTCGGCACGGTCGAACAACCCGTCCTGGCGAAGAAAGGAGACGACCTGCGAATTGATTGGGGCTATTTCTACGTGGCCGCCCCGGAAGCGTCGGTGCATCGAGCAGGTATTGTCGCCAAGGATTCCGGCCAAGCCAACCCTCCGCCAACCGGCCCCGCCGACACTTTTCAAACCGAAGTTTTGTTCCAACCTCTGTCCGTTGGAGCGCAACCCATGTCCTGCTGGCTCATGCTCGCCTATGATGACGAGTATTCCATCCAATACATGAAGAAGAACCTGCGCCCGTATTGGCGGCGCAATGGGGATGACGCCGCGGCGCTCTTGCGAAAGGCGGCGGCCGATTACGCTTCACTGCAACAACGCTGCGAAAAATTCGACACCGAATTGATGACGGATTTGCGACAGGCGGGTGGCGAGAAATACGCTCGGCTGGCGGCCCTGGCCTACCGGCAGTGTTTCGCCGCGGGCAAATTCGTGGCCGACGCCAACGGACAACCGCTGCAGTTCAGCAAGGAAAATCATTCCAATGGTTGCATCGGCACGAGTGACATCTTTTATCCGATGTCACCGCAATTTCTGCTATTCGGCCCCACCCTGCCCAAGACGTTTCTGGTGCCGTTCATGAATTACGCCTCCAGCGAGCATTGGAAATTTCCGTTTGCGCCGCACGACCTCGGCACGTATCCGCAGGCGAACGGTCAGGTCTATGGTGGCGGCGAGCGTTCCGAGGAAAACCAGATGCCGGTCGAAGAAAGCGGCAACGTGCTCATCGTCATGACGGCAATTGCCGAAATCGAGGGGAACGCCGATTTTGCCGGGCAGTGGTGGCCCACACTTGAGAAATGGGCCGAGTATCTCAAGGCCCGGGGCTTCGATCCGGAGAATCAGTTGTGCACCGACGATTTTGCCGGGCACCTTGCGCACAATGTCAACCTGAGCGCGAAGGCCATTGTCGGACTGGGCGCGTTTGCCAAATTATGCGAACTACGCGGGGATCATGCCAAAGCTGGCGAATACCGGGAGCTCGCGCGCGCTTTCGCGCAACGCTGGGTGAAGGAAGCCGATGACGGCGATCACTTTCGATTGGCGTTCGACAAACCCGGCACGTGGAGTCAGAAATACAATCTCATCTGGGATCGCATTCTCGGTCTGAATCTGTTCCCCGCGGAAGTGGCGCAAAAGGAAATGGCCTACTACAAAAAAAAGCAAAATCGCTACGGTCTGCCCTTGGACAACCGCAAGGATTACACCAAGCTCGATTGGATCACTTGGAGCGCCACACTTACGGAAAACCGGACGGATTTCGAGACGCTGATTGATCCGGTTTATCGGTTCTTGAACGAAGCGCCGGATCGCGCACCGCTGACGGATTGGTATGATTCCAAAACGGCGAAGAAAGTCGGCTTCACTGGGCGGCCCGTGGTGGGCGGCGTGTTCGCCCGGCTGCTCTACGACAAACCCGTATGGCGTAAATGGGCGAGCCGCGATCGGACGCATGCCGCAGGTTGGGCGCCGATTCCAATCCCGCCAAAGATCACGCCGGTGGTACCGGCCGCCGATACTGCCGCCGCCGTCTGGCGTTACACGACAACCAAACCCGCCGACGGGTGGACGACTCCCGGTTTTAATGATTCCGCCTGGAAAGAAGGCAGAAGCGGTTTCGGCACGCGCGGCACACCGGGCGCCTTCATTGGCACTGAATGGAACACTGCGGATATCTGGCTGCGGCGGACGATTGATATTCCCGCCGCCCAACTGGCGAACCTTCAACTCTGGCTGCATCACGATGAAGATGTTGAAGTCTATTTCAATGGCGTGCTGGTGTTTCGTGCCACCGGTTGGACTACCAGTTACGACGCGTTTCCTCTAAGCGCGCAAAGCAAGTCGGCGCTCAAAGCGGGTCGTAACGTGGTGGCGATCCATTGCCATCAAACCGGTGGCGGCCAGTACATAGATTTGGGCCTCGTCACCGTCGAAGCCGCGCCGTAACCGTTATTCATGCACAACTCATTGCTTAAACTCCTGGCAGTTCCTTGCGGGATCGTTCTGCTGACAACCTTCACCGTGGCGGCGGATGCCGGCCCTTTGGTCGTGACGGATTTCGGCGCCAAAGGCGACGGTCAAACCGATGACACGGCCGCCTTCCAGAAAGCGCTGGAAGCCGCGGGCAACGCGGGCGGTGGGGTGGTGTTTGCGCCGCGGGGTAACTATTTTTTTGCCGGACACCTCACGGTGCCGCCCGCCGTCACGTTGAAAGGCATTTGGGAATCCGTGCCCGCGCACAACGGCATTCGCAATCCCGGATTGCCCAAACCCACCGAGGACGGCACCACGTTTCTCGTCACCGCGGACGCGGGGCGGGAAGAGGGGCCGGCGTTCATTACCCTGAACCATAACAGCACGCTGAAAGGAGTGGTCATTTATTATCCGGAACAGCGCGTGGATGCGCCGCCACAGCCCTATCCCTACGCCATCGCCATGCGCGGCAAAAACCCCGCCGTGCTGGCGGTGGAATTGCTGAACCCGTACAACGGCATTGACGCCTCGCGCAATGAACGCCACTTGATTCGCGATGTCCACGGGCAGCCGTTGCGCCGCGGTATTTTCGTGGACGTCATCTACGACATCGGCCGCATTGAAAACGTGCATTTTAATCCGTGGTGGAGCATGAAACCCAAATTGTTTCAGTGGCAGATGCAGCACGGGGAGGCGTTCATCTTTGGCAAGAGCGACTGGCAATATGTCCTCAACACCTTCTGTTTCGGCTATAACGTGGGGTACAAATTCATTCAAACCAAGGCCGGTGTCTGTAACGGCAACTTCCTCGGCATCGGCGCGGACGACTGTTTCACGGCGCTTGAAGTCGAACAATGTTCACGCATCGGTTTGCTGATTACCAACGGCGAATTTGTTTCCTTTCATGGTCCCGATCCTACCATGGTGCGCGTGGGTCCCAACAATGTGGGCAGCGTGCGATTCGTCAATTGCGCGTTTTGGGGCCCGTGTAATCAAATCGCCCGGGTAAGCGGCGCCGGTACGGTGGGGTTTGGGGATTGCACCTTCATGCAGTGGGATCATCGCGGGGAAGGTCGTGCGGCGCTCCAAGCGGAAAGCGGCAATCTCCTAGTGCGCGGCTGTGAGTTCCAAGAGGACAAACTTCAGGCGGCCTTGGGCAAGTCCGTCCAGCGGGCCGTGATTACGGGCAATATCATTAAAGGAAAACTGAACATCGCCAACCAAAGCAAGGGCAGCGTCATCGTGAAGGATAATGCCAGCGATGATCGGAAAGCGGACGCCCCGGAGGATTAGCGCGTTGACCGGCCGATTGTTGCTCCACAAAACCCCGTTCCTCTCCTGCCGAGACACTCCTTCCATGAACTCCCTTATGCCTCTTTCTTCCCCGTCTGTTGTTGTGCGTCGTACGGGAGTGTTTTTTCTCCTCACGCTAGCGGTGATGTTGGGGGGTTGCCGTACGTGGTCGCGCCTCTCCGCACATCGTCAAGTACAACCGCAAACCGGACCGGGCATTTTTTTCGTCGCGACCAACGGCAATGATGCCTGGTCAGGCCGGAGGGCGGCCCCGAATTGGCGCAAGACAGACGGGCCCTTCGCAACGCTGCCGCGCGCCTTGACCGCAGTGCGCGAATACAAAGCAGGGCAGGGGAGCAGTGAGCCGAACGGGGCGACGATTTGGGTCCGCGATGGCACGTATTTCCTTTCCGCTCCCCTGACGCTCACGCCGGACGATTCCCAATTGACCCTTGCGGCTTATCCGGAAGAACACCCCGTGCTCAGTGGCGGGCGGCGCATCGCGAACTGGCGTGAATCCCAAGTTAACGGGCGTCCGGTTTGGGTGGCGGAAGTGCCGGCCGCGCGTGGCGGGCGCTGGTCCTTTCGTGAACTTTGGGTGAATGGGCAACGGGCCGTGCGCGCTCGGCGGCCCAATTGGGGATACTACCAAGTGGCCGGGTTGCCCGATCGCACGCCTAATTGGACTGACGGCCACGCGCGGTTCCGCTTCCAGGCGGATGATCTGCAGGCATGGCCCACCTGCACCAACGCCGATGTAGTCGTCATGACCCGCTGGGTGGAATCGCGATTGCCGGTGATAGCGGTGGATGCGGCGGCGCGGGAGGTCCGATTTGCCAAACGGTCGGTGTTTCAACTCCAGCCCGGCGATTATTACTACGTCGAAGGCGCCTTGGAATTATTAGACTTGGAAGGCGAATGGTATCTCGACCCCAATGCCGGTCGGTTGTTTTACGCTCCGCGATCCGGAGAAACGCCGGAGCGCGCTGAAGTCATTGCTCCCGTCCTACAATTTGTTGTGCGTTTGGCGGGACAGCCCGAGGCAGAGCGATTCGTGGAACGGATCAATTTTCGCGGACTGACGTTTGCTCACGCGGAATGGACGTTTCCGTCCGACGAAGCCACCGCCCGTCGTGCGGCCACGATCTGGCCGGCCCCGTCCACCCAGATCGGAGGCTTCGCACAGGCTGCCGTGGGGGTGACTGGCGCGGTGTGGGGGGAAGGCGCGCGGGAATGCGTCTTTACGGAATGTCAATTCACGCATCTCGGCGCGTATGGTCTGGAACTGGGCCGTGGCTGCCAGAGCAATTTGATTTCACGGTGCGAATTCGCAGACCTGGGCGCCGGCGGGATCAAGATTGGCGAAACACACATCCGGGAGAATCTGGCCGAGCTGGCCCGCGCCAACGAGATCACGGATTGCTGGCTGCACCACGGCGGCCGGACGTTTCACAGCGGGATCGCGATTTGGATCGGGCAATCGCCGGATAATCGCGCCCAGCACAATTTGATTCATGATTTCTACTACACCGGCATCTCCATTGGCTGGACTTGGGGTTACGATCCGCGCGCACGGGCGACTAATAACTGGGTCGCGTTCAATCATGTTCATCACATTGGGGTGCAGTCGGATGGCGACGGGCCGATTCTGAGTGACATGGGCGGTATTTACACTTTGGGAATGCAACCGGGCACGCGCATCGTGAACAATCTGTGGCACGACATCGCGGGCCTGCGCTACGGCGGCTGGGGCATCTACACCGATGAAGGCAGCAGCAGTATTCTCATCGAAAACAATCTGGTGTATCGCACAACCCACGGCGGCTTCCATCAGCATTACGGAGCGACCAACATCGTGCGGAATAATATCTTCGCCTTTGCCCGCGACCATCAACTCCAGCGCACCCGGGACGAGCCGCATCCCAGCTTCAGCTTCAGCAACAACATTGTGGTGTTCAACCACGGGGTGGTGTTGGGCGGAAGCTGGCGGAACGACCGGTTCATCTTGGACCGCAACCTGTATTGGGACTACCGGGCCGCGGCTACGCCCGATGGTCTGACCTTCGCCGACGGGACATTCGATCAATGGCGCAAGCGCGGGCACGACATGCACTCACTCTTTGCCGATCCACTGTTTATCGCCCCGGAGCAGGATGATTTCCGGTTGCTCCCGGCGTCGCCGGCTTTCCGACTGGGCTTTCAACCGATTGAAATCAGCCGGGTTGGTCCACGCGGAGACCCCGGTTCGGTGGGAATAAAATGAAAAGCACACTCGCAAGCCTCGGCCTCGGAATCGCTGTATTGGCGATTGATCTCGCGCCCACGATGCTCTTGGCCATCGCTGGGGCGAAGAAACCCGCCCGGATAGTAGGCGAAATTTTCCTGGGCGACAGTGCGGCGAAACCCCGCACCTATGTCTTTGGCGCGCGGGACCGTTGTGATGAAACCGTCTTCCGTTTCTGCATGTGACTCACTTGGTTTATCCTTGTGCGCATTGGGTTTTAATGATAGGGTAGGAGCTATGTTATCCGGCGGTTTTTTTCGTGCGTTATGGTTGTCGATGATTTTAGGAGGGATGGTCCAGCTTTCCTACGGGCAGGTGATCATCAATGAATTGGTGGCTACTTCGTCGGACCGATTGTTGCAACGGGTGCCGGGCGCTTATCCCCGCGTTGGTAACACTACGCCGTGGCAGGACATTGCTTACGACGATTCGCGGTGGAGTCTCGCCGCCGGTCCCTTTGGCTTTGGCACATTCAGCGGTGTAACTATCGCCACTGATCTCGCGGCGCAACTCCAGAATCGCGCCGCCTCGCTCTATTTGCGCAAGACGTTTGTAGCTACGCCGGAGCAAGCCGCCAGCGGCGCGGCGATGGAGTTACGCGTCCGTTACAACGATGGCTTTATCGCCTTTCTAAACGGCGTCGAAATTGCGCGACGCAACATGGGCAATCCCGGAATGTTCGCCTTTCACGACCAGAGTGCCCTCAATCCCAATCTCAACACCCTCAATATGGAGACCATTCCGGTGGGGAGCGCGAACACGCGATTGGTGACCGGGGACAACGTGCTTTGTCTCCAAGTGCATAATCACAGTACGTCGGGGGCCAATTTTTTAATCCAAGCCGATCTCCAAATGGCGGGTGGCGAAACCTTGGCGGACCATCAATCGTTCTGGAAGTATTTTCCGGGCTTGAGTGAACCGTCGGGGGGCGTCTTGGATTACGGGCTTTATTATGCTTTTGTCCACCAACTGAGCGCGGTCGCATGGACAACGCGGGGATTCGATGACACCGCCTGGCCGGTTAGTCCCGGGCCCGTCGGGATTGAAGGGGCCACCCCTCCGGATTATTTCCTCGGTACCAATTTGTACCAGCAGGTGTATAACATAACGCCGACCATCTATTCACGGCTTGTGTTTTCCCTGTCCCCGGAGGAAGCGGCAGCGGAAGCCCCCTTGCGGTTGACGCTGGATTATGACGACGGGGTGATTGTTTATTTGAATGGCCGTGAAGTTGCGCGGCGTAACGTGGGCAAGCCCGGAGTGCCGACCGCGTATACGGCGGTTGCGATGTCCGTTCATGACGCCAACGGAGACCAGAATGGCGCTGTTACCGGGCGGGAGGAAGTTCTGCTGTTGGGGTCGCCCAAGAGTCTGTTGGTGGCGGGAGACAACGTGCTGGCAGTACAATTGCACAATGTCGCCAAGAAAGATGAGGACGCCATTGCGCGCGTCACGCTGGAAACGACTGGGCCCAATGGCCGGGTCCTTTGTCGGCCCACGGATGCCGTGCGTTTTTTTGTTGGCACCCGGGAGCCGTCGCCGGCACCTCCGCAAAACAACATCGGACCAATTGAAGAGGTTCCGGACGGAAAAAACGACTGGATCGAACTGCACAATCCGGGGAGTGCGGAAGTTTCCTTGGATGGATGGGCGCTGACCGACAACGCATCCAACCCGCAAAAGTGGCTGTTTCCCAGCGGCACAACCATTCCTGGCGGCGGATTTCTTCTCGTATTAGCCACGGGATTGGATGCCGGGCCCGCAGATGGCGCCACGTATTTGCATGCGAACTTCAGTTTGTCCGCAAGCGGTGAGTATCTGGCCTTGGTCAATGCGGAGAGGCAAGTCGTGAGTGAATTGTCCCCGGCCTATCCCGCTCAAAACGTCTTCCATTCGTACGGGCGGGATACGAACGGGAATTTGGGTTTTTTGGCGGAGGCCACCCCCGGCGCGCCTAATGCCGGGCGAGCTCTGGCGGGGGCGCCGTCGGCCCCCCAATTTAGCGTTTCCGGCGGTTTCCATGACGGGCCAGTGTCCTTGGAGATCACCTCAACGACCGTCGGTGCCGATGTTTATTACACCCTGGATGGCAGCGAGCCGAATCCGGGCCTCCGCTACACTGGACCCATTTTAATTTCGACCAATCAGGTTGTCCGTGCGCGGGCGGTTCAGGACGGAGCGATCCCATCCGCGACGTTGACGCACACTTATTTGATTGGCGCATCGGCCGCAAAAAAATCCTTGCCCGCCCTCTGCCTGGGCGGTGATCCGGAATTGACATATTACGGCCCAAACACCAGCGGCGGGCCCGCTGCGGGGGAAGGAATTTTTGCCATCAAAGGGGGAGTGTACATCAATAATGATGTCTGGTCGCATGGCGGGGATCCTGCCGCGTTCAATTGGCCTTTGCTACAAGGCCGGGCGACGGAGAAGCCAGGAACCCTTGAATTTTACCCTCCCACAGGGGACCCGCTTCGTACGGAACTGGGTGTGAGGCTTTCTGGTAGCCCGTTTTCACGCCCACGTTATCGTCTGACGAATGCCATCACAGCTATTTTCGATCCTATGAATTGGAAGCAAAAGCCCTCCTTCAATTTATACTTTCGTCCGGAATGGAGCGACCGCCCGATTGAATACCCATTTTTCGGCGACTTAACCGTCAATCGCTTTAAGGATGTGCGATTGCGCGCCGGCAAAAACGATATTGTCAATCCATTTATCTGGGACGAGTTTTTGCGCCGCATTTTTCGGGGGACGGGCCAAAAGGGTAGCGTCGGTATCTTTAACAGTGTTTACATCAACGGTATCTATAAGGGGTATTTCAACTTATGCGAACGCCTCCGCGAGGGGTTTATGCAGGAGCACCACAACAGTACAGCACCGTGGGATGTCCAGCAGGTTAACGAATTTTCCAGCGGGGACTCCTTGCACTGGCAGACGACACTCGCCTACATCCGTTCTGCTAATTTGACCAATACCAGCAGCTACCTCCAGGTGCAGGACTATTTGGATATTGTCAATTATATAGACTATATCATCGTAAATGCCTTTGCTGCCATGGCTGACTGGCCGGGTAATAACTGGGTGGCGGCCCGTGAACGCAGCCCACAGGGCCAATGGCGGTTTTATATGTGGGATGCGGAGTGTGGCTTCGGCCTGAGCGGACGCGACGTCGCGTATAACACCTTTACCAGCGACTTGGTAATTAGTAATCCAAAAGCGAGTTCGAGACATATTCCGGCACTGTATACCCTGCTCCGTAACTCTCCCGAGTTCCGGTTGCGATTTGCGGACCGGGTGCAAAAGCACTTTTTTAATGACGGCTGCATGGTCAAAACCAATTTGCAGACGCTCTTTTTCTCCTTGCGCGATGCCATCAACCCGATCATGCGAGAAACCACTGGGACTTTCATTAGCGAGAGCTTGTACAATGTTTGGATAGCCAGTGATACGCGGCGGATCAACTTCTTCGATCAGTTGCGGGAGCAAGGTCTCTGGCCGGACCTGTTGGCGCCGGCCGCCAGCCATTATGGCGGGGAGGTGGTGTCCGGAATGGAAGTTGTGCTTGCCAATTCCAATGACCGGGGCGTGATTTATTTCACAACGGATGGCACCGATCCCCGGGCGGCGGGAGGCGACATTGCCGGGCAACTTTATGACGGTCCAATTACCGTCAGTCGGGCCCAGACCTTACGCGCGCGTGTGCGCGATGCGGCCGGGGATTGGAGTCCGGAGATTGTTGCCGAGTTTGTTGCCCCGCCGCCGGTGCCGATCTTCCAACCCGTCGGGAGCGGTGATTGGACGCAAAACGACAACTGGTCCAGCGCGCCGTTGGCTTATCCCAACCACATAGGCGGGGCAGCGATTATTCCCCCGGCGACGGGAGCGGATCGGGATGTGAATCTCCGAGCTCCAGTCATCATAGGGCAGATTGTTTTTCCTCAAGAGAGCTCCCCGGTGCGTAATCGCGTTCGCGATCGGGGCACGGGCAACACGCTCCAATTTCAAAATACAAACGGGCTGGCGCGTCTCGAAGTCGGTGGTTGGGCTGAAGGTTACGTAGAATTCGAGGTGGCTGCGGGAACGACGTTGCAATCTGATCTGCAACTGCACGTGACCAATCTCGTGGGTCATGCCGAGCATGGTGCCTTGCGCTTGCGCGCCGGTTGGTCCGGGCCGGGGGGACTGATCAAATCCGGCCCGGGCGTGGCTTCCCTTACGGGTGACGGCAAAACCTACACCGGCGCCACGCAGATTGAAGAAGGGGTGCTGCAAGTCACGCAACCCGCCACGCCGACCGCTTCCTCCAACGTGATCGTCCGGCCGGGCGGTCAACTGCGGCTGATTTCGCGGAACGATACCGGCGGGCCGCGGCTGTATTTTTTCGGCGGCCCGCTCTGGCTGGAAGGTTCGGGTCGCAGCGCGGCAATTCCTGATCAACCGGCGTTGGGCAGGTTGGGCGCGCTCCGCTACGATCCGGGGACGCAGGGGAACCAAGCCACGGTGGTTAATGCCCTTCAATTAACCGGACCAGCCCAGCTTCACGTGGCTGGCGCGCGAAATGTCTTGGAACTGGTCGGTGTGATTTCCGGTTCATACCCAATCACCAAGTCCGGCGGCGGCACCCTGCGGCTTGCCGCCAACAACTACGCTTTTACGTCATCCATTCAAATTACCAACGGGACTTTGGAACTGGCGGGTTCGCTGGGATCGCCGGTCAATTTGGCGGATGCCGGCATCCTTAGCGGATATGGCCATGTTGGCCTGATCAGCGGCAGCGGCGTTCTGTGGCTCAAGCAATCCATCCTGCAGGCTGAGGGAGTTGCGGTGGCAACACATCGGTTCGTGTTCGGTAAAACGGGATCGCCATTGTATGCGCAGCCGGCGGCGGCGGGAAATGGTTTGGTGGTGCTACCCACCGCGCCCACTGGTCTGCAAGCACTGGATGTTTACCTGACAACTCCGCTCAACTCGGGCGATGTCCTTCGCGGGGGTTATTTCGTGCCGTTCGCGGTGAATTTAGCGGAAGCGATGGCTGCCGTGCCCAAGCGCGTTTTCGCTCCCGATCCGCAGGGCGACCACATTTTTGATAGGCAAACTTGGTCACTGGTAACTAACGCACAGTTCACCAGCGTCTCGGAAACGGCTGATTTTGGTCAGGGCGTGGTGCACGGTCGAATCTTGGAAGTGCGCATTGGCGGGTCGCCAACTACGTTCGCCACCTGGCAGGCGATCGCCTTTCCCGATCCATCCGCGCTGGCTGATCCGCTGGTTTCCGGGCCGGGCGCGGATCCGCTCGGCACCGGCGTGCCCAATCTGTTGCGCTATGCGTTGGGCTTGTCCTTGAGCGATGATCCAGCGGGACGCACACCGCAATTCAGCGGCAGCGCCACGGCGCCGGCTATCCGTTTTGCTTTCGACGCCGGGTGTAATGATATTGCGTACGTCGTGGAAGCCACCGGCACCCTGGCCGATTGGTCGTCGGCCAGGATTCTGTTTGATTCGCGGACCGACTATCCCCCGGTTTCCGTAGACGGCTGGATTTCGATCAGTGATCCAGCGGCTGCGGGCGCCCAACAATACTACCGTCTCCGCGTCCACTTGATAGACGGGCAATAGACTTGTCAGGTCCAGCCCGTCCCGCATCCGACTTCTTGATGGAAGATGGCAGGGGCCCGCCGTAGGATAGTCATGAACCAACCCCGCCCGCTGCGGAGAGCCAAAAGCTTTCTCCATAAATTTATGCCGTCGTGAGTTTTGGCTTGAGTCCGCCCCGGGCAACCCGCGACTTTGCGCCGCAACAAATACGCATAACGACATTACTGGCATGGCTCTAAAACAGCTCGACCCCGAACAAATCCGCACCTGGACCCTGGAGCAAAAGGACCGTTGGTGGTTCGAGAACGTCTGGCGCGGCGACATGCCGCAATTGACCATCCGCTCTGCGCTCACCGGCATGTGCCTCGGCGGGATTTTGTCGCTGACCAATCTTTACGTGGGCGCGAAAACCGGCTGGACGCTCGGGGTGGGCATCACTTCGGTCATTCTGGCGTTTGCGCTGTTCAAGGCGCTCTCGGCGCTCAAGATCGGTTCGGAATACACCATCCTGGAAAACAACTGCATGCAATCCATCGCCACGGCGGCGGGTTACATGACCGCACCGATGATTTCGAGTCTCGGCGCCTACATGCTCGTGACGAACACCGTCATTCCCATGGCCACCACGATGATCTGGATCATCGCCATTGCCGTGCTTGGCGTGTTGTTTGCCTTTCCATTGAAACGCCGGTTCATCAACGACGAACAACATCCCTTCCCGGAAGGGCGGGCGGCGGGCATCGTGATGGACGCGCTCCATTCCGGCAACGCCGCGGAGGGCATGTTCAAAGCCAAGGTATTGCTTTCTGCGGGCGGTTTGGCGGCGCTGGCCAAATTGCTGCAAAGCCAGCCCATCTTGGAAAAACTCAAGCTGAGCCGTCTGCTGATCCCCGAATACCTCGACGGTTGGCTCTACAAATTCACCACGCTCAAAATCGGCGGCGTGGATTTGCGCGAACTGACGGTGCGGCCTGATACCGACTTCGTCATGATGGCAGCGGGCGGTTTGATGGGCATCCGCGTGGGCGTGTCCATCATGATCGGCGCGCTCATCAATTATCTGCTGCTCGCGCCGTGGGGCATTGCGCTTGGCGACGTCGTGGGTCAGACGGGCGCGGATGGCGTCACGCACTACGGTTTTCGTGCCATCACGTCGTGGGCGTTGTGGGGCGGCGTGGCCATGATGACCACGGCCTCGCTGATGGCATTTTTTGCCAAACCGCAAATCCTCTTCAGCGCGTTTCGCGGCTTGTTCCGCAAAGGCCGCGCGGCCAACAACGACATTCTCCGCGACATCGAACTACCCATGCGCGTATTCGTCATTGGCATTCCCATTGTCGGCACCATCGTGGTTTTGCTGGCGCACCATTTCTTTGGGGTGAAAATCTGGCTGGGCATCATTGCCGTGCCGCTCGTGTTCATCTTCACCCTCATCGGCGTGAATTCCACCGCGCTCACCTCCATCACCCCGACCGGCGCGATGGGCAAGCTGACGCAATTGACCTTTGGCGCGCTGGACCCGAAGAACATCAAAACCAACCTGATGACCGCGGGCATCACGGCCGAAGTGGCGGGCAACGCCGCGAACCTGCTCATGGACATCAAACCCGGTTACATGCTGGGGGCGAAACCGCGCCAACAAGCGATCGGTCACGTGCTGGGAATTTTTGCCGGCGCCTTGGTTTCCGTGCCCGTGTTCTATTGGGTGTTTCTCAAAGGCGGCCCGTCCGAGTTGATTCAGGAACAGTACCCAATGCCCGCCGTGAGCATCTGGAAAGCCGTCGCCGAAGTGCTGACCGAAGGCCTGTCCAATCTGGCCATCTCCGCGCGTTGGGCCGCGTTGGTGGGCGGCTTGCTGGGGCTGGCGCTCGAAGGCATCCGCCTCGCCACCAAAGGACGCTTCTGGCTGTCGGGCGTGGGCGTGGGATTGGCGGCGGTGATTCCGTTCAACACCTGCCTGGCGATGTTCCTTGGCAGCCTGTTTTTCTGGCTGGCAGAACGCACTTTTAAGCGGCCCGACTCCGCCGCCCACCGGGTGATTGTCCAAAACCAGGAACCGATTTGCGGCGGCGTGATCGCCGGCGGCGCCTTGATGGGGATCGCCGTAATCCTTTTGGAAAATTTTCCGCTGGCGAAATGAGCGCCCACGACGCTACCCGCGCGGCTTTTCGATGAAGGCGTAGGCATTGTGATTGTGAATGCTCTCCTGGTTTTCCGCCTCAACCTGGTACCAAGTGATGTCCGGATGCGCGTTCAGCCGGAGCGCGATGTTGCGAACCAGATCTTCGACGAACACCGGATTGGCATACGCGCGCTCGGTCACGTGTTTTTCGTCCTCCCGTTTCAACAACGCGTACAATTCCGAACTGGCGCTGGCTTCGATTAACGTGATGAGGTCTTCGATCCACACCGATTTCCGGAAGCGCACCCGGACGGTCACTTCCCCGCGCTGGTTATGCGCGCCCCGGGTGCTGATGGCCTTGGAGCAAGGACACAGCGTGGTGACATTGGCTTTGACCGTCAGCACGAAATCCGTTTCGTCGCCGCACGCCGCAGCATCAAATCGCGCGATATAATCCAGCACACTCTCCCGACCGGACACCGGCGCCCGTTTGGTCAGAAAATAGGGGAACTCCATCTCAAGATGCGACGTGGCCGCGTGCAGTTTGCGCTGCATGGCGTGGAGGATGTCGGGAATATTTTCCACGTGAATGATGTTGCCGTGGGCATTCAGGACTTCCAGGAAGCGGCTCATGTGGGTGCCCTTGAATTGATGGGGCAGATCCACAAACAGACCGATGGTGGCCACCGTGTTTTGGTGGACGCGCGCTTTGTCGCGCACTTGAACCGGAAAGCGCAGTCCGCGCACGCCAACCTTGTCAATGCGCAGGGCGCGGTAATCGCGTTCGCTTTGTTTGTCGCAAAGCGGTTTGGTGTTTTTGCGCGGCTGCGCCGGTAAATGTTTCCCGCGGACATGGGACGGTTTTTTTGGCATGAGCGGAGTTTACCCTGATAAGGTGAATCCTCCAAATCTTCTCCTACGGTTTTTTGCGGGGCCCCGATTGCCAAAAAGAATTTTGACAGGCCGCCGTCCTGACCCGACCATGCGTCGCACATGAAAGTGTGCCGATCTTTTGTTGTCTTTGCGGTTTGTGTCTTCCTGGGCCAATCGGGGGATGCGTGGGGCGCGGAAACTTTCCGGGTCGCCACCTACAACTTGGAAAATTACCTGGACCACGGTGGCAGCGGACGCCGGCTGAAAAGCGAAGCGGCCAAGGCCAAGATTCGCGAGGCGATCCGGGCGCTGAACGCGGATGTGATTGCGCTCCAGGAAATGGGATTGCCGAGTGCGTTGGAGGAATTGCGCCGGTCGTTGCAGGCGGAGGGCCTGCATTACCCGCATTGGGAACATGTCCGCGGTTGGGATACAAACATTCATGTGGCGGTCCTAAGCCGGTTTCCCATCGTGGCCCGGCGTTCGCACACGAACGATTCCTTTCTCCTGACCGGACGGCGGTTTCATGTGAGCCGCGGCTTTGCCGAAGTGGACATTCAAGTTTCCCCCACGTACCGATTTACCCTCTTCACCGCGCATTTGAAATCGAAGCGTCCCTTGGCCAGTGCCGACGAGGCGGAAATGCGCTTTGAGGAGGCGAAACTGCTGCGCGCGAAAGTGGACGCGCGCCTGGCGGCGGATCCGCGGGCCAATATCGTGGTGGTGGGCGATCTCAACGATACTAAGGATTCGCGCCCTGTCCGGGCGCTCATCGGCACGGGCCGGAGCAAGCTGGTGGATACACGTCCCGCCGAACAAAATGGCGACACCATCACCGCGGCCAATCCGACCTGGGACCCGCCCCACATTACTTGGACCCATTTTTACGGCAAGGAGGATACCTACAGCCGGCTGGATTACATTTTGCTCAATCAAGACATGGCGCGCGAATGGGTGCGGAGCGGGACTTACGTGTTGACCCTGCCCAATTGGGCGCTCGGTTCGGATCATCGGCCCATCGTGGCCGAGTTTATCGCGGAAGATAAATGAACTCGGCACGGGCGACCGGATGAGGGTCGCAACCCGCCGTACGCGTTTGGGGAATCCACTTGCTCCGCGCCTCAGAAATGACCTAATTTTAGCATGCGGAATGGGTTTCGGCTCTGCGTCATCGGCCGATGGGCACTTTCATGTCTGTCGTCATGACAGGGAAGGATGTTTTGAATTACCGAATGAATTCCGGATTTTTTGCAGATTGGAAGGGTGGCTGAGTGGTTAAAGGCACCTGACTCGAAATCAGGCGTAGTCGCAAGGCTACCGTGGGTTCGAATCCCACCCCTTCCGCCACCCCAACGCCAATTTTCTTTCCGAGAAGGTGGGGCGGCGAGACTGGGCGTGACTTCTCCCTTTCCGATGCTCAGCTTTTCCATAGCAGCGCTCCTCAAATCTGGTCAGTGGTTCAGTGATGAATAGTGCTCAGGGGGGCGAAAAATTAAGCAAGCGGATGGCAACAGTGCCGAAAGCCCCTGCGGACTGATGCCGTCCAAAAGCCGATACATTTATCTAGCGCATGAATAAATGCGCAGCGTCGTAGAGTGCGGCCGTCCCCGGCCGCTTTCCAATGCCGTCGGCCGGAGTTGGGGAGCACACCCGCCCCGAGTAACGTGGACGGCGGGTTCATCCGACGAGTTTGAGTCTGGCCGCATGGAGACTATAGAGGCGGAGTTGGAAGTAGCGCTCGTCGCGCAAGCCATAGGTCTGGCGCAAGAGGGTTCGAATCTTGTGGTGGATGCCTGCCATG
>Ga0255341_1001296_pt1 | contig 36154 bp, 29 predicted proteins | sample wastewater_treat_8_FD_192418 | JGI IMG/M metagenome (GOLD analysis project Ga0255341, IMG submission 192418) | Wastewater microbial communities from Lulu Island WWTP, Vancouver, Canada - plant12 | ecosystem: Engineered > WWTP > Wastewater > Unclassified | place: Canada: Vancouver, British... | reverse complement strand
CTTGCGTATCTGCCTTCAACGGTAAAAAAGTTTCTTATCCTGATAGTATTGATCAACAATGTATTTGTGCCTCTGTCTCTCTTGCCCTACTTTAAGTACAGAAGCATAATTACTTCCTGGACTATAAGCGAGAGAAAGGAAAGGATACTGCCGTTAATTGTAACATCAATATTTTACTCATTAACGGTATATATAATTTACAGATTTAATATTCCCGGCTTTATAAAATCTTTTTTTGTTGTTTCGGCCTTTTTTGCAATTAGTTTGACAATCCTTAATTTCTGGTGGAAAATCTCTATTCATGCAGTTGGAGTTGGAGCAATAACAGCGCTTCTGGTTATCCTTTCAATACTTATGCAGGTTGATCTGATGGTGTTTATCGTAACAGCAATACTTATTTCAGGACTCGTGATGTCAGCCAGGCTCTTTCTTAATTTGCATGAGCCGGCAGAAGTGTGGGTCGGGTATTTCTTCGGGATAGCAGGATCGTGTCTTATGTTTTTACTTATCTAGTAATTCATTCAGAGCTTTTTCAAAAAACATCCGGCTCCGGGCTATAAGATCATCACTCCATTCAGTGGGAAGGAGATCGGGGAACTTAAAATCGTTATTTATATTTTTCTGTGAGATGTATGAAAACCAGTTCCTGTCCGAAAGATAAGCGGAAAGGTATTCCTGTTCCGTCTGACCAGGAGTCGGAATGAGCAAAGCACTTTTTCGAAGGCAGACAAGATCCATTATTGTGCTGTACCCTGCCCGGGCTATTATATTTTCGCTTTGCAGAATTACTTCTTTCATTGGGCCTGAAGACAAGTGGCCATAATAAATTATATTGCCCGATTTTGTCATTTCAGATGAATTATCCGGTTTTCCGCCGAGAATAATTGTTTTCGGCTGTCTGTTTTGCAATAACAGTGTCAGTTTTTTCCTGAGGATCCCGTTCTGAGGAGGTGGTCCGGATATTATGGCGCAGTTATGCCTGACACCTGAGGCGTTCTTCATATTGACCGGATCCTGGCTCATGAACCTGGAAAGAATACCAATGAATTTTGTATTATCCGGCAGCCGTAAACCATGAGAAAGTCTTCCTGTTAGATTGATTGAGCCGGGCAGGTCAGGGATAAAGCATAAAGTATATTTTCTTATAATTGCCCTGTGAAGCCAGATACCGATAAATTCAAAACACCTGAATAATCGCGGGAAAGGTATCAATGGCATGTGTGTGACATACACCGTTCTTATATTTTTATTCCAGAGTCCGAACCTGTTATCGCTTATTAAAATATCTATTGAATTGTCCCGGATTATTTTTTTGAGTTTAAAGTGTTCATGTACAATATGGTACAATAGTAACGGGATTTGAAAGAAAAGAACTGTATAAGCCGGAAGGAAGCGTGAATACACAGGTTTAAACCCGGGAAATTTTATAAGGTCATAACCGGGTAGTTCACTGTTAAAAAAGGCAAAATGTTTGTCTTCTGCTCCTATAAGGATATGGTGCCCTCTGTCCCTGAGCCAGGTAATTACCGGTATCATTCTTCCGGCATGCCCCAGCCCCCAGCCGAGAGGGCAGACAAGTATTTTATATTTTTTATCCACTTTCAGCCTGAGACCTGAGTTTCAATACCGAGCTTTTTAACCCGTGATGCAATTTCCTGTAGTTCCTGCAGAGGTACTTTTTTAAGCCGGCTCTCTTGCGGTGCGTCTCTCGAAATTGTGTATATCATTACTTCCGAAGGTTTTATTTTCTTTATTGCCTCAAGCCAGGCTTCAATTTCTTCAGGAGTTGTATTGTCTATTAGGTAGTCGTTATATATTCCTCTGACAAAAAGAGTCTGAATGATTAGTTTTCCTTTGAACAGTTCAAGGTTCTTTATCAGTTCTTCGATCCTTAAATTTACGTATGGTTGGTTATGGATTTTGATAGTCTGTTCAAATGCTGAGTCAAACTTAAGGATATTTAAATCGACCTTTAACAACGCTTCCCTTATTTCAGGTTTTCCGATTGATGAAGAATTCGATAATACAGCTATTCTGGCTTCAGGAAAGTATTTGTTTCTCAATCCAATACTGTCATCGATAATGCCCGGGAATTCCGGATGCAGAGTAGGTTCTCCATTCCCGGCATATGTAATGACATCTATCGGCAACTGTTTTTCTTTCATATCTGAGAGCTTTTGCTCAAGAGCTTCATAGACTTCTCTGCGCGATGGCAGAGCTTCATTCTTAATTTCAGAACTCATTGTCCAGCCGCATTCACAATAGATGCAGTTAAAACTACAGATTTTACGTGAGGTGGGCAGCAGGTTGATCCCCAATGAAATACCCAGTCTCCTGCTTTTTACGGGACCGAACACTATCTTATTGAAAAGGAAAGTAGACATACCGGATTAAATAGGATTCAAAATTAGCATAAAAATTAAAGTAATCTGGTAACAGTTGTAGTTGGAAGGAATTTGAGATTGACCAGATCAAGATCCTGAAGGAGAAGTAATCCGGGTTTTAGTCCCGCTTCAATCTTTCCAAAATGCTCATCTTCACATAGAGCTCTGGCTCCATTGATTGTTGCCCATCTGACAAGCTCTTCCAATCCCAGCATTGGGAAATTATCCTGAAGGATTTTCAGTTCGGAAAGTATGCTGAGTGTCGTGTTTGAAGCCAGGCTGTCGGTGCCGATCACTATATCGCAGTTCTCAGATCTCAGGAGATTGACCGGAGGTAATTTATTTTCAATGTAAATATTTGATCTGGGGCAAAGGCACCAGAAAAGATTCTTTCTGCTTCTTATTTCCCTTATTGTATATCTGTCAGCAAAAGTATTATGGACAAGCATAAGGTTTCCTGAGCTTGTTACTTCTTTCAGAATAGCATTTACGTGATCCTTTGCTGTTTTCAGAACGGAAGGCAAATGTCCTGTATTTAAATATGAATCGCATAAGCGGCCTGAGAGGCCCTTTAAGTAAGAGATCTCGGATTCTGCTTCCAGGAAGTGGATAGATGTAACCCTGTTACTGCAGGTAATTTTTTTCAGCAGACGAAATAAAGGAAGTGATACTGAATAAACTGAATGAGGGACTATTGACCATTCCAATCCTGCATTTTCTGCTTCAAGGGAGAGATTCTGTATTTCCTGTATTTTGTGATCCGCCTTTTCAGGAGCAATGCCAAATACTTCCAGAAGATTCAGGTATTTAATCCTGCCGGATCTTTTAATCCCGAAAGTGGAGGGAGTATTGCATATATCAGCACAAAGGTTAACGCCTTCACGGAACATATCCTTATCTGCAGCAGTAGCTTGTGAAATTATTGTTTCCTCTTCTGTCTCCCTGTGGGTCCTGATTGCTGTGATAAAATCTTCAAGACCTTTACCGGGAGTGATCTTATTCTTAAGATGGGATAATTCAAGGTGGCAATGGCAATTAACAAAGCCCGGGATGATGACACCATTGTAGAATTCAACTGAGGAGTCCTCTTTCAGGTCCTTTTCTGTATTTTCAATACTGATTATCGTACCATCATCATTAGCTCTGATGACAGATCTTTTTAGCATTGGTCCTGAATTTGTTATAATATAATGAGCTGAGAATGACTTCATTATGAGCTAGCGAGTGGAGTGGAGTATTATATTACTGATCCTCGCATGAGGAAAACCAATATCAGGCTTATTATTGTGGTCAAAGAAATAGATTGAAAGTGCAAGCGGATACTTATCTTTTACTATTATTCTAAGGGAATAAGTATGTGGTAATCCATCTTTGAAATATTTAATATTAGAAATATATTCCTGTTTGCCTGTTGCAAGGCTGTCAGCATGGGATGTTAAGGCAATGAATTGAGGATTGAATGACGGATCATTAGGATAAACTGTTGCGGAGAACTTTAAATAATATGAACCGGGCGACTGAAATACATGGGTAAAATGTAATTTCCTGTTCCCGGTCGTATCGGGAAGATACAATTCAGTTCTTTCCGGCCATAGGTTAGTGAATTCCGTAACTGTCTGCTGACTTTTTAATAGGAGTGATTCTATTTCAGTCATCCTGCCGATATTCCTGTCATAAATTTCGATCAGTTTTTTTGGCTTCTTTAAGAAATAATACCGTAAAGTATTGTCCATCTGCTCTATGGAATGGCCGTATTTTTCAATTATGTCCAGATAGTTACGTAGTGTATCCTGTTCAATGAAGATATTTCTTACATCGGGAACAATAAGAAGACCATTTCCAAGATGTATTTCATACAGGATCTCGCTGAATATTTTCTCAGGGATGCGTTTCTGTTTTTTCCATTTCGAGCAACTGACAACAGACAGAAGTAATAAGAATACTCCGGCAATTAGGAAATACTTCGATATAAAAGTTCTTTTAAGCCTTTTTATCATTTCTATCAAGGTATTTTTTTGTAAGATACCTTACCGGATACCATGCAGCCCAGTAGCCAATTGCGAGGACAGTCAGCGGCACTATAATAAAATCTTTCAGTTTCATTGATATGGGATATGATGTTAGGAGCAGGGAATCGCTCTGTAACTTTACAAGGCCATAGGTTTGCTGCAGCCAACAGATTATGAACCCGAGGATCAGTCCTGTTATGGTTCCGATTATTGAAATCATCCATCCTTCAAAAATAAAGATACTCCGTATAAGATCCCTGTCGGCCCCAAGGCTTTTAAGTATCTCAATATCTCTTTCCTTTTCAATTATAAGCATTGTAAGCGATCCTATTATATTAAACGAAGCTATTATAATTATAAGTGTTAGAATAAGAAATATCACAAGCCGTTCGGAGCGCATTACCCGGTAAAATATTTCCTGTTGTTCAAATCTGTTTTGAACTATGAAATCATCACCGAAGAGATCTGAGACCTCTTTCCGCACGCGTTTTTCATCAGCATTATCAAGGAATTTAATTTCGACAGAACTAACGCCATTTTCATTTCCGATAAGATCCCTGGCAAAGTCAATAGGGACGTAAATATATTTGGAATCATATGATTGTTCGATCTGGAATATCCCTGAGGGGTAAATGAATCTCCTGTTGAAAGCTTCTTCAGCATTAACTGTACTGCCGCCTGTGCGTTTTGGCACATAGATGTTAATTGGAGTTATAAAAGTAATTCCTATACCAAGGTAATTGGCAATTCCAATTCCGGGAATGGCATAATCCCGCTGTTTGTCGGATTTAAGGATAAACTCACCGTCCCACATGGCACTGTCAATACCGGTAACTTTCACATATGAATCATCTACTCCTTTAATTGTTGCAACAGTCTCCCTTTCACCGTATCGTAGTAATACATTTTCTTCAATAGTAAGCGAGTAGCATGCTATCCCGTTGATATTTGCAAGCATTTCAAGCTTTGGGTTTTCAGCAGGGAATGTTTTGCCAAGTGCAGGCGTGATCTTCAGATCAGGATCAAAGGTGTTGAAGATTGATCTCACCATGTCTTCGAGTCCGTTGAAAACAGACAGGATAATTATAAGTGCCATTGTCCCCACCGCAACACCAGTAACTGATACTGCCGAAATAACATTTATTGCATTTCGCGACTTTTTGGCGAAAAGATATCTTTTTGCGATATATAAAGACAGCTTCATTGTAATTTTTTTGCCGTAATCAGTAATCCGGTGCCGGATCTGTGATTTAAATAAAGGTCAAAAATGTTAAGTATTAATATGACAGGTAATAAAATTATATAATACAATGGAAGTATAATGAAAAACAGATATGAAATATTGAGAAGTTTTATCGGGTATTTCATTGTAAGGCGCCAGGATATATAACCAGGTTTTCCGTATGTATATTTTGTACGGATATCACTGAAACCTGCTTTGCTCAGTTTTTCTGTTATTTCTTTAACACTATAACCGTTTCTTACATGTTCGGAAATAAATGAAAGATCATTTTCAGAGTGAACATCCGATCCTCCGGAGTCGGATGGAGTTGAAACTATAAGGTAACCATCATTGCGAAGTGATTCGAAAAAATTCGAAAAAACTTTTTCGTCATCACTTATATGTTCCATAACATCAACTGAAAGAATAAGGTTGAAGGTATCGGGTACTATATAATTCACTAGGTCAGAAGCAATAAAATCGACTCGTTGGGAGAGGCCTTTCATATAGAAGAAATCATTGCAGTCTTTTACCTGTTCATTATCAATGTCAACAGCGGTTATTATCCATTCCTTGTTCATTCCTGCCATCCTCCATGAGTACTGGCCGGGTCCTGATCCGGCATCCAGGACCCGGGCATTCTCAGGGATAAGACGACTTACTGATCTCAATGCCCGTGCAACATGCCAGGTTCTGAGAAGAATAAGATCCAGAATAAAATAGTACAATCTCCTCATGAAAGGAGGTCCTGAAAATAACTTTCCAAGTATTCTTTTTATTGGTTCGTATTGCATCAGGATCAGGATTTCAGCAACCTGTCAATTTTATCAATATAATCTAAGCTGTCGTCAATGAAGAAAGCAATATCGGGTACTATTCTGAGTTGGGTCCTTATATTATGGCCAAGATCAAAACGGATTTTAGAGGTATTATCCTGAATAGTCTGAAGAATATTCTGAGAATCTGTTGACGGGAAAATGCTCAGATAGATTCTTGCATATGAAAGATCCGGACTGATCCTTACTTTAGTAATTGAAATTATTTTCCCCGGAGCAAATTTGTTCCATTTCCGCAGGAAAATATTGGCAATTTCTTTCTGTATTAATCTCGAAACCTTTTTCTGTCTTGTTGATTCCACAGCCTTTGATTTTAAATCTCAAAGGTACGAATTATTTACTTCAGGTCATTTTAGCAAAAAACCATTAGCTTTGTATGAAATTTTAGAAAATATTATGGAAACAGTTGTCAGTGGCATAAGATCGACAGGTAATTTGCATCTGGGAAATTACTTCGGGGCAGTGAGGAATTTCCTGAAGATGCAGAAGGAAAATAATTGTTATTTTTTTATTGCTGATTATCACGCACTTACTACTCATCCCAAGCCAGTTGACCTGCATGGCAATATTAAAAAAGTACTTGCTGAATATCTTGCATGCGGTATTGATCCTGAAATTGCGACTGTGTTCATTCAAAGTGATGTGCCTGAAGTAACAGAGTTGTATCTTTTGCTTAATATGAATGCGTATGTTGGTGAGCTTCAGAGAACGACATCGTTCAAGGATAAGATAAGGAATCAGCCTGATAATATCAATGCCGGGTTGCTTACCTACCCCGTGCTTATGGCAGCTGATATTATTATACATAAGGCAAGTAAAGTACCTGTGGGAAAAGATCAGGAACAACATCTTGAAATGACAAGACGCTTTGCCAGGCGATTCAACACAATGTACGGGGTGGATTATTTTCCGGAACCGGATGCTTATAATTTCGGAAAGAAACTGATCAAGATACCGGGACTTGATGGCACGGGCAAAATGGGGAAAAGCGATGGTAATGGGATATTTCTTGTCGATACTCCGGATGAGATACGAAAAAAAATGATGCGGGCAGTCACCGATGAAGGACCAAAAACGAAGGGTGAAAAACCTTCGGAGCCTGTCAGGAACCTTTTTACAATAATGAAGATCGTATCGGATCCTTCTACATATAAATACTTCATGGAAAAGCACTCATCATGTGAAATCCGATACGGAGATATGAAAAAACAATTGGCTGAGGATATAATAAAAGTTACAGATCCGATAAGGGAAAGGGTAAATGAACTTCTTGCCGATAATAAATATCTTGGGGATGTCGTTGCTAGGGGGGCAGAAAAAGCGAGGGCCAGTGCATCAAAGACAATAAGGGAAGTAAGGGAGATAATAGGATACCGGCCTTTTTGAAAAATAAAGCCAGGCTTTTAACCTGGCTGGACTTGAAGGATCAAGTATATGATTGAGATTGCCTGTGTAACTATTTAAAAGCAAATAGTGTGCCAAAAAGGGACACCTCCGGTATAGTACAGGTTCCCAATCAGATAAAAAGAATATATTGGTTAATATCCATTAACTACGAAACTTAATTAATAAGCATTAATTGTTTATTTTTGAAGTTATACCAACTTAATTAAGAAGTGGGAAAACGTTTTTCCTTTTTGTTAGTGTTACTCCTTGTTGCAGGTCTGGCAACAATGGTCTATTTCCTGATTCAGGGAAGAAAAGACCTTCTTAGCGATCCCTACAAAGCTGTTCCATCTGACGCATGTTTTATTATTGAAACTGTAGATCTGCAGAGTTTTATCAATTCAGTTACTTCCGGTTCAGGAATAATGGGAGAGATGGGAAAGATAAAAGACCTTGACAGATTCAATTCAAAAGTAAAGATACTTGCTGATCAGGTTAACAATACGGGTTATCAGAAAATAATGAATAGTAACTCTGCTGTAATTTCATTCCATATCTCTCCTGAAGGTAAGGTTCAACCACTATTGTCTATTGCGGTTTTGTCAAATGCAAGGGTTAATAATCTTAAGGAAATACTCCGGTCATCGGGTATAAAAACATTGGAAGATCTTACAATGGGAGGGACCAGGCTTATTGGCATCCCATATAGCATTGATAATAACAAGGATACTGTTTACATTTCGCTCAATTCCGGATTGCTTGTGTGTTCAACTTCCTCAGGCTTAATGAAAGCCTCCATAAGTCATATGGCAGGAGCAAATGATATCAGACGACTTCCCGGGTTTTCAAAAGTAATGCAGGCTTCCGGCAAAAATGATGATAAAATATTCATTATATTCAGCAATTTGATCCCTCTTCTGAAAAAAGGACTGACTGAGGATTATTTTTCTACAAGAAATATCGCAAAGTTAACAGAATATGCTGTTGCGGATATTTATTTCAATCAAAATGGCTTAGTGCTTAGTGGTTATACAGAAAGCACTGATTCAACCCAGATACTTTATAAATACAAGTCGGGTACTGCTTCTGCATTTGAAACATATAAAATCCTGCCTTCAACAACAATGCTTTTTGAATCTGTTATACCATTAGCAGGTAAAAGCAGTATAGTTCCCCCTCAGCCTCTTCGTACAGCAACGGTTGAGCTGGCACAGAAATTAAAAGAGTACATGGGAGATGAGATTACAAGAGCTTATATTGATTTGAAAGATGGTTCAGGTAATACAGGTTCTGTGATAATATACGAACTTACAAACAGGGTATATGCAGAAAAAATCTTTCTCGATTATTTCGGACAGAAAGAAAACAAAGGAACTATCAGTTATTTCAACCCGGATGATCAGATAAATATTCCCGTTTATCAGACAGTATTTAAAGGCCTGGTTTCGCTTCTGGCACCCGGATTTTCAATTGACTTCGATGATTCATATTTTACTTTTTACGATAATTACCTCATTACCGGCAATTCCGACATAGCGCTATCTAAGGTGCTCTACGATAATCTTCTCAAGAAGACTTTGGCAAATGATTTAATTTACAGAGAATTTGAAAGCACATTGCCAAGTGTTTCAGGTTATTTCTTCTATTGTGTTCCTTCACAGATAATAGAATATTTAAGCAGCTTCTTGTCGGAGGATGTTATTAGCTTCATGAAGTCCGGTAAAAGTTCGATAAGTAAGATACAGGCTGCCGGATACCAGTTTACCCCGAGCAATAATATGATATACAATAGTTTTTCAGTTCTCTTTAAGGAAGAGCCTAGAGAAGAATCAACAACTGAATGGGAAACTTTGCTTGACAGTATCGCAGCCATAAAACCCTTTTTCTTCACAAATCATACAACTGGAGCGAAGGAGATCTTCATTCAGGATCTGAAGAATAATGCATACCTCATTAATGCAGCGGGAAGGATTTTATGGAAGGTTCCCTTGCGTGAGAGGATAACAGGTTCCGTTTTTATGATTGATTACTACAGGAACGGGAAATACCAACTGTTGTTTTCAGGAGAGAACTATCTCCATTTGCTTGACAGGAATGGTAATTATGTGGAGAGATACCCTGTGAAACTGCGTTCACCGGCAACAAATTCAGTTGCATTGTTCGACTATGATAATAATAATAATTACAGACTTCTTATTGCAGGACAAGATAAGATGATATATACCTATGATAAATCAGGGAATATAGTAAAGGGTTGGAAACCCTTCAGGACAAATGGGACAGTCAGTTCGGAGATAAGCTGGTTCAGGGTTTCAGGGAAGGATTATATTGTTATAGCTGATGAGACTTCCCTGTATTTTCTTGACCGGCAGGGTAATCCCAGGCTTACACTTAAGGAACCCGTTACAAAGGCTGCCGGATCATCTCTGAGGTTAACTCCCGGGAGTACTCCCTCAGTAGTTTGTTCTGCTCCTGACGGTACGGTTCAGCATATCTATTTCGATGGCAGTGTGAGAAAATTCAATAAAAAAGCCTTTTCTGTTGATCATTCATTCGATTTTTTTGATGTAAACGGAGATGGTTTTGGTGAATATATTTTTATTGATAAGGGTATGTTATATCTTTATGATCATAACAGATCGGAATTGTTCAGCAGGAAATTTGGTTCCAGTAAGCTGGGTGGACCGATAAATTTTATTTTCAGTTCGGCAGACAGGAAAATTGGAGTTATTGATATTGAGAAGAAACAAATATATTTGATAGATGACAAGGGTAACATAATGAAGGGATTCCCTTTAAGAGGTGCTTCAATGTTCTCGATCGGCAGACTTAATGAAAAGAATGAATGGCATCTCATAGTCGGAGGAACTGATAAGTTCATGTATAATTACAGGCTTGATACTCAATAATAAAAGATATATCATATGTACCGAAAATTTAAATTATTGCTTGTTGTCATATTAACAGCAGTATGTATCAACGCAAGATCTCAGAACAGTCAGGTTTTATATTATATGAATCTGCCCCAGGCCCATTTGCTGAATCCGGCTATCAGGCCATCAAATAAGGTATACATAGGCCTTCCTGTAATTTCAGGGGTTAATCTTAATATCAATAATAATATCCTGAATTTTAAAGATATTTTCATTGAAGGTCAACCTATTGATTCAATTGCTTTTATAAGTGAAAAATTCGATGCTGACAGGTTCCTGTCTGAAAAAAGCGATTATAATTTCTTGAAGCCGGAAGCTCTTGTTCAGGTTTTCGGATTAGGTTTTTCACCCAGAAAAGATCTGTATGTATTTGCTGATTATAATATGAGAATGGAAAGTAGTTTCCTTTTTCCGAAAGATCTGTTCCGGATGGCATTTTATGAGCATGAATCACTTGCAGGGAATTCATATGACCTCTCAACGCTTAAGGCTGGCATTATGGCGTATAATGAAATCGGGCTTGGGTTTTCAAAAAGTTTTACTGATAAACTCCATATAGGTTTTAAAGCGAAAATGCTCCTCGGTATTTATTCGGCCAGAATTACTACAAACGAATTTGAAGCAAGTATAGAAAATGATTATTCCCAGACATGGAAAGCGGATCTACGGATGGATATCAGCGCTCCGGTTAAAATAGAATGGGATGAGGAGAATAATCCATCTGACCTGATTGTTTATGATGCCAGGTTTGAATCAGTGAAAGGTGTTGTAAAAGAAGTCCTTAATACGAGGAATATAGGATTCGGAGTAGACTTCGGGGCAGTTTATAATATTAGCGACAGATTATCCGTTTCGGCAGCAGTTACAGACCTCGGCTTTATTAACTGGAAAAAAGATATATCGAGTGTAACAGGGGTAAGCCAGTTTGAATTCACTGGTGAAAATATTCAGGATGTGTATGAAGGGTCAGCAGACTTTAATGATATAGTGGCAGCTTATGTGGATTCCCTTAAAAGTTCGATAGTTTTCACTGAAACAAATCAGCCGTTTTCAACAAAGCTTTCATACGGGATATCAGCAGGTGTAAATTACAACCTTACAAAAAGTTTTTCTCTGGGAATGCTGTCATATAACAGGTTCCTGGACAGCAGGTACCAGCAGGCATTGACCCTTTCAGCAAATTTGAATTTGAGGAACCTGTTTTCTGCCAGTCTTGCTTATACCACAGCAAACTACAGGCGTGATAATTTAGGTTTTGGAATAGCTTTCAGACCGGGATGGTTTCAGCTATATGCAATGGCTGACAGGATACCTCTTGCGTGGAAAAAAGTACAGACTGAAGAAGGAGGGAATATCCCTATACCTGAATTCTGGAATACAGCTCATTTCCGTCTGGGAATGAATCTTTGCTTTGGCAACAGGACAAAATCCGGAAAACTTGATAAAAAATAATGATAGAAATTCTATAAATTTAATAAGAAGAGATGGTGTATTTAATCAGATTTTTCTTAATTATTCTCATAATTGTGTTGCTTTTTCGTTCATTTACACGGTACAGGTTTGTTGAAAAGCATAGAGACGATGACCGAAATTTCAGACCTAAGCCGGATAAGAAAAAGATTTCAAAGGATGTAGGGGAATTTATTGACTATGAGGAAGTGAATTAAGAAGTTACTTTTCCATCCCTTTCAGCTGTTTGGCCAGTGCATTGGCAAACACAAAATCATTCAGGTTCTTACAATCGGAGTTCAGGATTTCCTTATTGGTACCTTCCCAGCATTTCAGACCTTCGTGAATGAAAACAATCTTTTCGCCAATCTCGATCACTGAATTCATGTCGTGAGTATTCACAATAGTTGTCATAGAGTATTCCTCGGTAAGTTCCTTTATCAGATTATCAATAAGGATAGCTGTAAGAGGGTCAAGACCTGAATTCGGTTCATCGCAGAAAAGGTATTTTGGATTTAGTGAAATTGCCCTTGCAATTGCTACTCTCTTCTTCATACCGCCTGATAGTTCTGAAGGGAAGAGTTTATTCACATTTATTATATTTACTCTTTTAAGGCAGAAGTTAACCCTGTCAGTTTTTTCTTCCATTGTTTTATTTGTGAACATATCAAGGGGGAACCTTACATTCTGTTCAACTGTCATAGAATCAAAAAGGGCACTACCCTGGAATAACATTCCCATTTGTTCCCTTATCTTCTTCTTGCCTTCAAAGTCAAGCCTGTTAAAAAGGACATCTTCAAACCAGATTTCTCCATTGTCTGGCTCAAGCAGACCTACAATTGACTTAAGCAATACAGTTTTTCCTGATCCGCTACGACCAATAATGAGATTTGTTTTTCCCGGTTCGAAAGTGACAGAGATATTATCGAGAACCAATCTTCCATCGAAGGACTTATCAAGGTTTTTCACTGTAATCATGACAATAGAAGTTGGGTGAGGATTACATTGAACATCAGCACTATAACACTGCTGTAAACTACAGCTTTTGTACTTGCACGGCCAACTTCCAGAGATCCGCCTTCAACATAGTATCCCTGAAAAGCAGAAACACTTGTTATTATGAATGCAAAAAACAGTGTTTTTATTATTGAGTATGTTATATAATAAGGGATGAATGCATATTGTATTCCATAGATAAAATCCTGAGATGTAATCACACCTGCCGTGGTTCCGGCAATCCATCCTCCGAAGATGCCAACAATTATACTTATAAGAGTCAGGATCGGGTTAAACAGGAGTGTTGCGATGATTTTTGGAAGAACAAGATATGATGCAGAATTGACACCCATTATTTCGAGAGCGTCAATCTGTTCTGTGACTCTCATTGTACCTATTTCAGATGCAATATTTGATCCGACTTTCCCGGCAAGTATCAGAGCAGATATTGTTGATGAGAATTCAAGTATTATCGAATCGCGGCAGCCCAGTCCTATAAGATAAGTCGGATAAATGGGATTTTCGGTGTTATAGGCGGTTTGAAGTGTAATTACTGCACCCATGAAGAATGATATAATTGCGATGATCCCTACCGAATTCAATCCAAGATAAACAAGCTCATGCATTGTTTGTTTATAATAGATAACAGGCTTCTCGGGTTTTGAAAAAACCTTTTGAAGCATCAGAAAGTAACGCCCAATATCTCTGAAAAGATTTAATAACATCTTGAAACAATAGAGCCTAAAATTACAAATATTTACCGATTTCCGGGAACAGTGTTTTAAAACCCTAAGCATAATTATATCTTTGCAGTGATATTTTATCATTTAATCCATTATCATGGACAACAGATTTGTAATAATTATGGCTGGAGGTGTTGGAAGTCGCTTCTGGCCTTTGAGTCGTCGTGAAACACCAAAGCAATTTCTTGACATCCTTGGTACAGGAGAAACCCTCCTGCAGCAGACATTCAGACGCTTCAGTTCAATTTGTCCTGCATCTAATATTTTTGTAGTAACAAATCAGGATCATAAAAATTTAGTTACAGGGCAACTTGATATTAATCCGGAAAATGTTCTTGCAGAGCCTTTCAGGCGTAATACAGCCCCTTGCCTGGCTTACGGGACATTCAGGATACTGCAGGAGAATCCTGATGCAGTCATTACTGTTACACCTGCAGATCACCTCATAAAAAAAGAGGATGAATTTTCAAGGGTTATAAATCAGAGTATTGATTTTGTTCGTACTAATGATGCCCTTCTGACATTAGGCATTAAACCTGACAGGCCTGAAACCGGTTACGGTTATATCCAGGCTGATCTTAAGAAAAAGGTAGATAAGTACAGCGCTTTACACAAAGTAAAAACTTTCACTGAAAAACCTGACATCAACCTGGCAAGGATATTCCTTCAAAGCGGTGATTTTTACTGGAATTCAGGCATTTTTTTCTGGAATCTGAATACAATACTTAGGGCTTTTGAAAAATATCTTCCTGATATGTATATGGCATTTGATGAGGGGAAAAGCCTGATCGGGACCATGGAAGAAGAAGGTTTCATAAGGCGTACATATGCTGAATGCAAAAGCATATCAATAGACTATGGCATAATGGAAAAAGCGGATAATGTATTTGTCATGTGTGCTGATATCGGCTGGTCGGATCTTGGCAGCTGGACTTCGTTATATGATCATTCTGCCAAGGATAAAAGAGGCAATGCAATTATAAGCGGAGATATATTCTCTTACGACAATAAGGGTAATATTATAAATATTTCTGATGGGAAGGTTGCTGTAATTCAGGGTCTGGAGGATTTTATTGTTGTTGAAGTGGACGATGTGCTTCTGATAGTAAAGAAGTCTGAAGAGCAGAATATCAAGAATTATCTTGATGACATAAAAAAGGACAGCGGCGAAAAATTTCTTTAGATATTTTAAACGTGTAAGGATCAGTTCAAGATCCGGAAAAAAAGGAAGGCTGCCAAATGACAGCCTTCCTTTTTAATTTATAATATTCCTGTTCTGAACAGTTGGGATTTTAATATTCCCAGAGGTCATGTTCGATATTGAACAGTTCTGTTTTGAGTCGTTCTGCTTCAAACAGAGAGGCTTTACCAACAGTATATTCGTTTATTGTCCTGTCGTCGTAGACATTTGATTCACCCCAGATAATACTTCCAAACCTTCTCTGCATAAAGAGATCGTCGAATGATAATCTCTGAGCATCGTTATTTGAGACCAACGATTCATTTTTTGCAAGTACATCGCGTATTTCTTCAAATTTTACCCAGAAAAGTGGTTTTCTCATTGCTCTCTGGAGCTCAGGGTCGTTACCCATCCAGTAGGGGCATATTGCAATTATTCTGACATCCATTTTTGAGTGCTTCTTATCAAAGAACCATTCTTCATAAAGAAGCAGTTGTTTAACATCTTCAGGTTTTGACTCTTCTGTAATAGTAGAATCTCTTGTATCACCGGCAGCATTTATCTGTATCTGTTGTATTCTCGTTGTTGCACCCATACTTGTTTCAATGTCCTGGTAAGTTGTAGGAACATTGATATCAAGCACCGAGTATGCATTTATATTTCCTGCTTTTATTTCGTCAAGCAGGATATTTATGAAACTTCTTCTGCCGTCGCGTGTAGGGATTGTCGGGTAGTACAGAGGTTGATTGATCTTTTCGCGAAGATCTATCAGTCTGTAATACCTTTTTGACCAGACTACGTCAGCTTCTCTAAGAAAAGCATAATTAATTTTCTTAGCGTCGGTAATCGATTTCTGGTAGATATCGCCAAACGACTGCATTTGGGCATGAACGATGCCTCCAAACATTAGAGCGATAAATCCAAAAATTATTTTTTTGTTCATAGTTATAAATTATTTATTACTACTCAATCTGTAAAATTATGGGACTAAGGTCGATCGGTTTTTTATCAGGTCCCATTGCCTTTATATCTTTTATTGTTAAATATTTGCCTTTTGTTAATCTGCCAAGAAGTTCTTTTTGACGGGCAGTAAGGTTGCTTGATGTACTTTTTTCCTCGAAGTCGCCCATCTTATCAGAATACAGCACTGTAAAACCTGTTACATTCCATTGAAGGTCAAAGTCAAAATCAGGAAGAACGGCAAAGACTCCCTGCTGTGCAACAGCAAGGTTCCTAGATATGGTGCCGGAGTTTTTGCCTCCGAATCTTGCTTCGGGCTTTGGAACAGCTTTCACCCTGAATTCATAGGGAGCGTATGATACTGTTTTACCGCTTGCATCTGTTGAAGAGACTATAACCTGGACATTTTGTCTTTCGGATGATGGTCTCACCGACCAGCTGCCTCTGAAATTCTCCCCACGCGAATTTTTAACCCTTTCAGTGCTTATTGTACCATTTACTACTCTGATCTTTATATTATCCGGGCTAACACCTGGAACCGAAACATCAAGGGGATTAGGGATACCATAATACATCACGTTCATTGCAGTGGGAGAGCATATCACATTGGGTTCTCCAACTCCATAGGATGCACTGAAGGGGTAGTCCCTTATGTTACCATCGGGAGCTTTAAGTGAAATTACCCCGCCCCAAGATTTTGCACCTGTTGATGAAGGGCGCACTGTATAAATACCTTTACCTGTTTCGTCGAGAGGAAGTTCCTCTCCACCGACAGTAATAACAGGTTGCTGGGTTGTATCGGTAGCTGAGAGGAATACCCTTGCAGTATAATTTGATCCGATAGTGACATAATTGGCATCGGGTATTACAATAGCACTCAGTTTATTAAATTTAAATGATGAAGCATCAATCTGGGTATAGAGATAATTAAGGACTTCAGTTTCAGCATTTCTGACGTCAACCTGTATTTTTGAAAGAAGGGCAGTGGCACCAACGACAGGCATTGTTTGGAACATAAGGTTTACCCATGGTTCGGTTTCACCACTCTCATTCTTTCCGTCATCTGTATTGAGTGTTTGTCTCAGAGATTCTTCAGCTGTTGGATTCTTTCCTTCAAGGATTGAAATAAGGAATTCACGGTAGTCATTAATGGCGGCTTTCAGTGCATAACCTTTTCCAGCCTCATCTGATCCTACAAGGATCTCTGAAGGAACATTATTTTCATCGAATTTCTTAACTTGTGTGATATCTATTACTGTACCTGTTATTGCCGGTGGATTTTCCTCTCTTTCGGCAGTTTTGATTATTTCAATCTTCAGATCCTGAATAAAATCATATAGTTCATCAGCGCGTTCCTTTATTGAAAATGCTGTTGTTCTATATGGTCCGGCTTTTGTAGGATTTTCAGCTGCGGCTCTGTCAAATTCCTGGTAAAGCAGATTGTTCTTTTTAGCATAGTTGTCGACGGTAAGAGTAAGACCTTTATCAACCTGCATAAATGCTTTCACTACATCTTTTGATACGTTCAGTGCAAGCATAGCAGTCAGAACAAGGTACATCATACCAATCATTTTTTGCCGCGGTGATAGCTTTTCGTGAGCCATTTTCTGAGATAGTTTAGTTTGGTGAAATAATAAGCTGCATTATTTAATATTCATAGCAGCAAGCATATTTCCATAAACATTGTTAAGTGCCGACAAATTCTCGTTAAGTTTTGAAACCTGTTCCCGGTATTTTGTTGTATCTCCAGCTGAATCGGTAAGATTTTTCATCAGGCCCTGAAGTTCTTTGTAAAGATTTTCAGATTCCTTGAGATGATCATCAGCTCCTTTTCTCTGCAGTTCATAAACTGCATTCAGAGCTGAAAGGTTTTTATTCAGGGATTCTAGCTGTTGTTGATATGATTTGCCTCCGATTTCAATAACAGACAATGAGTCAGCTATATTTTTATAATTAAAGCCGGTTTCATTAATTATTTTTGTTGTGTTCTGGTATGAATCAGCCAGTTTATTGAGAGAATCATTAGCAGTATCCATTGTGTTCATGAATTTTGATGATGCATTTGCGATATCTCCCATTGCGCTAATATTTGATGTTGACTCGCTAAATTTTTTCATTCCGGCTCCGAGTTTCTGGAATAATTCAGGAGTTATCTCAGCGTTTTCGAGCATCTCATCAAATTTTGCCAGGGCTGCAGAACCTCCGCCTCCTCCGATATATCCTCCGCCTCCGACATATCCGCCACCACCTCTGACATATCCGCCACCTCCACCTACGTATCCTCCGCCTCCGGCGTGTCCGCTTCCTCCGGCATGTTCACCTCCTCCGGCATGTGCGTCTCCTCCGACATATCCGCCACCACCTCCGACATATCCTCCGCCTCCTGCACCGCCACTGATACCGCGGCTTCTTCCTCCGTGAGATTGCAGTTCTACAGCATCTTCCTCAGCAGGAATGCCTGCAAGTTCGGGATAGACGAGAGTCCAGTCAACTTCTTCGTGCAGAGGTTCGAATGCTGAAAAGAAGAAGATAATAGCTTCGGTTAAGAGACCAACTGTAAGCATTGTGCCAGCCATTGGCCAGTGTTGAATTTTAAACAATGCTCCAACAATTACGACGGAAGCTCCTAAACCATAAAGTTTAGCTATAAAGTTCTTCCACCCACTACTTTGTACTAATTCTGCTAGGCTCATATACCTGTTATTTTTTGGTTATTTCAAATTTAAAATTATAGTTGTGCTCCAATATATGATCTTACATTTCTGAATCCCACATACGGTTTTGTTGAATCCTGGTATTCAAAATCGCGCGTACTTGTCTGAAGGAAATAAGAGATGTCTTTCCATGAACCTCCGCGGATTACTTTTCTTTTAAGAACAGGAGGATCCTGCGGAGTGGCATTGTATTCATAGTTAGGCTGGAGATCATGCTGGAAGATATAAGCTGACGGATGATATGCGCAGCGTGTCCATTCTGCAACATTTCCTGCCATATCATAGAGGCCATATTCATTCGGCTCATATGATCCCACTTTGCCTGCGTATACATTTCCATCATCAATATAGTTGCCCCTCAGAGGTTTGAAGTTTGCCAGGAAGCATCCTTCATAGTTGCGTGTATAAGGTCCGCCCCATGGATACATTGAGAGATCAAGACCTCCTCTTGCTGCATATTCCCATTCAGTTTCAAGCGGCAGTCTGTAAGCCATTACATCAACAATGCCATTCTTTCTGAGAGCTGTATTCATATAATCGGTTCTCCAGTGGCTGAATGCATTTGCTTGTGTCCACGATACGCCCACAACAGGATAATCGTCAAATGATGGATGCCAGAAATACAGATCTGCCATAGGGTCGTTGAATGAATAGGTAAAATCCCTTATCCAGCAAAGTGTATCGGGGTAGATATTGATAACGATATGTTTTATGAAGGAAGAACGATCCCTTACATCGGTGCGTGAACCATCAAGATTTGTCACTTGCCCGACATAACGGCCGGTACCGGTTTCATAATCCTGAACATAGTTTACTTTAGCAGCTGACTGGTAGTCAACCCAGTAATAAGAATAGTTCAGTTTACGGACGTCGATCTGTTTTTTACCATTGAATCTTTCTTCCGGAGGATAATACATTTCTTCTATGACCTCTTTTGTAGCTTCATCATTACGGTCTATTTTTTCTCCCCAGTTGATCACATATGGTTCACGTACGTTTCCATCATCATCAACAACGAAGTATTCGCGATCCGGTATTCCGGCATCTCCGAGCTTGGTTCTGAGGATTGAATCCCTTACCCAGTATACAAACTGACGGTATTTATTATTGGTTATTTCAGTCTGGTCCATCCAGAATGCGTCAACTGTAACAGATTTAGAAAGACTGTTCATTGAGAAGAGAGCATCCTGATCGCTTGGCCCCATCATGAAATTTCCGGCCGGGATAAATGCCATTTCCATAGGTTCGGGTTCAAAAAATTTCTTTCTTCCCAAAACCCCCGTCAGTTCCCCATTATCAGAGGTACGGCATCCGCTAAAAAACATCGTAATTATCAGGACAGACAGGATTACTTTTTTCATAATTCTTTAGAATTTGTAATGCAAGTAAGTTATTTTTTTTTTAAAATCATAAAAATCTGACACTTTTGTATCTCATTGGGCTCTTGCCAAAACTGAGATTAAAACAATAATTTACAATAAATTCATGTGATCCGTAAGTACTCTTTCTGACTTCAGTAAGTGGGAAGTCATAACTATATCCGATACGGATCCCATTAAAAAGTTCAACACCAACCAGGCCTATGAGCGAATCACCGGCTCTGTAAGAAACGCCACCCCATATCTTTTTATTGTATCGCACAAGGGATGTTAATGTTCCCTGTATTATTCTGCCATCGCTGTAAATGAAAACAGAAGGCAGCAGTTCAAGCGCAGGATCAGGCAATTGTAAAGTATAACCTGCAGTTACATAGTAATGCCTGCTTATATATGATGCTCCCTTTGTGTATTTTATATCAGGCTGATTGATGTGTGTCACTGATGCAGCCAGATAATATTTGTCATTTCTCAGATACAGACCGGTGCCGGCATCAAAAGCCACAATGCTTTCCTTGTTAACCGGTATATGCGGGTCCTGTTCCGGGGGAGTAAAACCATCGCCATCAGGTATTATCCAGGAAGGGTCAAGAGTTTTGTTGACCATACCAAAATAGATTCCTATTCCCAGCTTTGAAGATCCTATATTCATCAGATATGAGTATGCAGCTGCAAGATTGATATCCTTATCAAATCCCACGTTGTCACTTTCAACAATAAGGCCCAGGCCACTGTTTATTTTGGCTATCGGAGCACTTATATTAAAGATAATTGTAGAAGGTGCTCCGTCAAATCCAAGCCATTGTTGCCTGTTAACAGCCGTTGCACATATCATGCCTGATGTGCCTGCGACCCCAGGATTGAAAGTCAGTGTGCTAAACATATGCTGACTAGTAATGGGGTCCTGCTGTGACAGTACTGTGTAGCTGATTAAACTAAATAAAAGAATTGCAAGGCAAAATCTTTTCATCTCTTTCTCATATCAGGTCAGCCCGAAGTAATCGTATTGACCGCGTAAAATTACATAAAAATTAATAACCTAAGCTTGTATTAAATAATTTATTTATAGGCATTATACGCAAAAACTGTTCACTTTGATTCGTATTCTGCCGAATTTTTTTTCAGGAACTGTACAAAAGCGGTTTAAAAAGGCTTAAAAGCAGAGTCAGCTTTTTAATCTTTCAGCCGCAATAATCCATCGTTCTGGCACTTCATTCCGGTTCGCTTTAAGGTAGTCTTCATGTGAACAGGAAATATATAAAGTATTATCAGCATTGTTCCTGAATTCCATCCACCACCTGTCGGTAAGTGAACTTTTTACAAAAACAAGATCATCATCAAGGTCGCTTACTCTGACATGGTACCTGATAAATCGTCCGGAGCTTATGTTGCTCAGAGCTGGTGTTTCAAATTGTTTTTGTGAGAAGCTTTCAAGGAAAAACCAGATTATCTGGGCAGCAAGACCGGCTGTCTGGTTGCGACTGTCGAGATCAGGATCCACATCGAACAATCCGAAGGTCTTCATATTGTCACTTATACCTGCATACCTGGCGAGCAGGCAGATCTCTTCTCCATAGAAGCCATTTGGTGAAGGGCAGATTGTCCCGGGGGCGTCTGATTGTCTCACAGCCGAAATATCAAAAACTGCCACATCCGAATCTCTGAAAAGAGGTTCGGTAAGATGAATGTTTTTCCTGACATCACCAATCCTCATTAATTCCGATTTTTGCTTCAGGAATCTGTTTATCACCTGCTGATCGTTAAGGTAGGTTTGGAATCCTAAATTTATGAAATGACAGAAATAACTTTTATGATTATGTGTTATCGTATTCAGGTAGTTGAAAGAATCAGGCTCTTTCTTTTCATTTATATAGTCTATCCTGGGATCGACCGATATCATTGTATACCTGATCTTCAACTCTGAAAAAGCCTTGTCAAATGCCAGTACAAGGGCGCTGCTGCCTCCTATTACTATCGGGAAGATATCATTCCCAATTAGACATGAAAGAATATCGCTTAGCCCTCTTATGGTATCATTGAAGGTAATGCCGCACTTCATATTGCCCAGGTCAATTATTTTGCATTTACCGGGAATCCTTGCCAGTTTATAGAGTTCTCCTCTAATTTGGTCGGGTCCTTTTTTAGTTCCTGTGCCGGATGAATTTCTTCCATCCGGAACTCCAAGCAGGGCAATCTTATACTTATTCAGGTCTTTAAATGACAGGTTTTGTGTATGGACCGTAATATTGTGAGGGAAGCCCGACTGGTCGGCTATTAGTTTAAAATCAGGGCTTTCAATACTTACCGGATCAAAATAATCTTTGAAGTCTATCATCATTCATCAGGATTTATTCCGGGTCTTTATACTTTTTTCAATTATATCAATGCAATCTTCTTTTGTAAGTTTTTCTGTATCTGTACCTTTAGGCAGCCTGTAGTTCTTTTTGTCTTTTGAAAGATAAGGTCCGTATTTTCCATTCAGCACCAGGATATCTCCGAAATCCTTTATTGTCTTTTTCTTATCGTTCTCATTATGCTCGGCAATAAGTTCAAGGGCTCTGGCCGATGTTATTGAATAAGGATCATCTACACCTTTTTTGAGTGAAAAGAATTTGTTTTTGTATCTTACATATGGTCCGAACCGTCCTATTCCCACAATTATTTCCTCGCCATCGTGTATTCCAAGAGAGCGTGGGAGGCGGAAAAGATTCAATGCTTCCTCCATCGTGATTGTCTCGATAAGCTGGTTTTTTGTCAGGCTTGCATAACGTGGCTTATTACCATCTTCGGCAGATCCGATCTGGGCAACAGGTCCAAATCGTCCCATTCTTACGGAAACAGGCTCTCCTGTTTCAGGGTGATTTCCGAGGAACCTAATTCCTTTTTTCCTATCGGAACTCTTAAGGGTTTTTTCAACTGTGTTATGGAATGGGCCGTAGAAATTTTTCAGCATCCCCGTCCATTTCAGTTTACCTTCTGCAATATCGTCAAACTGCTTTTCCACTTCAGCTGTGAAATGATAATCAATTATTTTTGAGAAATTTTCTGAAAGAAAATCATTTACTATCATCCCTATATTCTGTGGAAAAAGCTTTGATTTTTCTCTACCGGCCATTTCATTTTTATCTGACACGGTAATTTTCCCATTTTCAAGTGTTAATATTTTCACTTGTCTCTTCTCACCTGGACGATCTTCGCGTGATATATATCCTCTGTTCTGTATTGTTGTTATCGTAGGGGCATATGTTGAGGGGCGTCCTATGCCAAGTTCTTCCAGTTTCTTTACAAGGCTTGCTTCCGAATAACGAGGAGGAGGCATTGTAAATTTTTGTGTTGCTGTTACTGTATTATAAAGTAGCGGCATTTCTTTTTTAAGAGGGGGAAGGATATATCTTTCTTCCTCATTGTTGTCCTGATCGACAGATTCAGAGTATACTTTTAAGAAACCGTCAAATTTTATCACTTCACCTGTTGCATTGAAAATAACAGGTGAATTGTTCATTTCAATGCTTATTGTTGTCTTTTCGGTCTCGGCATCAGTCATCTGTGAAGCAATTGTTCTTTTCCAGATCAGTTCATAAAGTTTTTTTTCATTATTGTTGCCCTGAATATTCTGATTTTCAAGATAGGTTGGACGGATAGCCTCATGAGCTTCCTGGGCTCCTTTCGATTTGGTTTGAAACTGACGGGTCTTTGAATATTTGTTTCCGAATAATGAAGTAATGACATCACGCGATTTTGCCAGGGCAAGTTTCGATAGATTTGTTGAATCGGTTCTCATGTATGTTATGTTCCCGGCCTCATATAGTCTCTGGGCAACAACCATCGTCTGCGACACTGAAAAACCAAGTTTCCGGTAAGCCTCCTGCTGAAGTGTTGACGTAGTAAACGGTGGTGCCGGCGACCTTGTTCCGGGTTTCACAGATACATTTGCAACTTTATAGATTGATGTAGCACAAAGCCCGAGGAAGTCTGCGGCACTCTTTTCATCCGGGAATTTTTTTGAGGCATCAGCCTTTATAACCGGGGAGTTTGCTTCAGTTTCAGCCTTAAACAAAGCTGTAACCTTAAATGACGATTCGGCATTGAAGGCAATTATCTCCCTTTCTCTTTCTACTATCAGTCTCACGGCTACCGACTGCACCCTGCCGGCAGAAAGAGACGGCTGGACTTTTTTCCATAGAACAGGAGATATCTCAAATCCTACAAGCCGGTCAAGGATACGGCGGGCCTGCTGGGAATTAACAAGATTCATATCAATAGTACGCGGATTCGAGATAGCTTCTGTGATTGCATCTTTTGTTATCTCATGAAAGACTATTCTTTTTGTTGTTGCAGGATCAAGCTTAAGAACTTCGGTAAGATGCCAGGCTATGGCTTCTCCTTCGCGGTCCTCATCAGAGGCAATCCATATATTTTTAGCCCCGGCAGCAGCTTTCCGTAACTCATTGACAACTTTTGTTTTCTCTTTCGGAATTTCATAATCAGGACTGAAGTCATTTTCAATATTTATACCGAGATTTTTTTTAGACAGATCCCTTATATGACCAAAACTTGAAATGACATGGAAATTCTTTCCCAGAAATTTTTCAATTGTTTTTGCTTTTGCAGGCGACTCAACTATTACGAGATTCTCTATCATGTCAGATAAACTTTCTTATAAAGTCACCGCAAAGTAAATCAATTAGGTTCCAAACTTCAAAATAAAGATTTAAGATTCTTGAATTTTACTAATTTTGGGAGAAATTTTTACAACCATGAAGGGCATCGGAAAAGAAAAGAAATATATTATCGTGTTCTGGTCACTTTTTAGTGCCTTTTTCATCTCTATAGTTCTCATATTTATCTTAATTTCAAAAGGTAAGCTTGGCCCAATGCCCTCTTTCAGCGAACTTGAGAACCCCCAATATAACCTGGCAGCAGAGGTTTATTCTGAGGATGAGGTTCTGCTTGGTAAGATAGAGATAGAGAACAGAATGTGGACTGAATACAGTGAATTGTCTCCTTATCTTATCTCTGCGCTTATTGCAACTGAGGATATAAGATATTACAGGCATTCAGGTATTGATATACGCGGACTTGCCAGAGCAATTGTCAGGACAATACTTCTCGGGCAGGATACCGGAGGCGGGAGCACAATAACCCAGCAGCTTGCAAAGCAGCTCTATCCAAGAGACACTACGCATGTTTCAGCTTTTGTCAGGAAAATAAGGCTTGGAGTGTCAAAATTCAAGGAATGGCAGACTGCTGTAAAACTTGAGAAGAGTTATACAAAGGAAGAGATCATTACGATGTACCTCAACAAATATGATTTCAATTACCGTGCAATAGGTATTAAATCAGCTGCAAGGGTATATTTTGATACTACTCCGGATTCACTTAATATTCAGGAGGCTGCTGTTCTGATAGGCATGCTTAAGGCTTCAACCCTCTATAATCCAATGCGCAACTATGAACGCATGTTCAAACGCAGGAACATAGTCATTTCCCAGATGGCAAAATACGGGTACATCACCCAGGCTGTAGCTGATTCTGTTATGCAGCTGCCAATTGAGACTAATTTTCAGCTTGAAGATCACAATACAGGTCGTGCAACATACCTTAGGGAATATCTTCGGTATGTTATGACAAGACCGGAACCTGACAGTACACGGTTTGTAAACAGGTCATCCTATGAGGATGCTTTATGGGAATGGGAGAACAATGCTCTCTGGGGCTGGTGTAACAAGAATAAGAAACCCGATGGGTCGAATTATGATATCTACAGGGACGGAATAAAGATCTATACTACTATCGATTCCAGGATGCAACAGTATGCCGAAGAAGCTCTCAGGGAGCATCTTTCCAAGGTAATTCAGCCCGGTTTTTATAGAACAGCAAAAGGATTGAAGAACCCTCCTTTTTCAAATGACCTTACACGAAGACAGATTGACAACCTGATTATGGCATCCGTGAGGCAGAGTGACAGATACTATATGATGAGGGCAATGGGGATCCCCGAAGACTCAATAATGCTTGCTTTCAATACAAAAGTAAGAATGAAGGTTTTTTCATGGGAAGGTGAAATAGATACAATAATGACACCTCTCGATTCAATTAAATATTACAAATATTTCGTGAGATCGGGATTTATTGTTGAGGAACCGAGGACCGGGCATGTGAAAGCTTATGTGGGAGGCCCCGATTTCAGGTATTTTAAATACGATGCAGTTACGCAACAGAGGAGACAGGTAGGAAGCACAATAAAACCCTTCCTCTATACTATTGCCATGCAAAACGGCTATTCACCCTGCCATGAGGTTGAGAACATTCCCAGGTCATTTTATGATCCTTCAATAGATTCTACTTGGACACCAAGAAGCTCAGGGCCGAAAGCCTATCATGGGAAAATGGTCACACTGAAATGGGGTCTGGCACAGTCGGAAAATTATATTTCTGCATGGCTGATGGAGCGGTTCAGTCCTTCTTCAGTTGTTGACCTGATGCACAAAATGGGAGTCAGGAGTTTTATAGATCCGGTTAATTCGATCTTTCTAGGAACCTCTGATGTGAAGCTTGAAGAAATGGTAGGGGCTTACGGTACATTCGTTAACAAGGGGATCTATACCAGACCGATGTATGTTACAAGAATAGAGGATAAAAACGGGAATGTAATATCGAGGTTCAATCCTAAGATAGAAGAGGTGTTAACTGAAGAGACGGCTTATCTGATGGTTAATCTTCTTCAGGGAGTGGTGCTTTCAGGATCAGGGCAGAGAATGCGCCGGGAGCCATATTCGTTAATGAATCAGATAGGAGGCAAGACCGGAACTACGCAGGAACAATCAGACGGATGGTTCATCGGGATCACTCCGAGCCTTGTCGGAGGTGTCTGGAGCGGATGGGAAGACAGGGCAATACATTTTGGAACATTGGGCGAAGGCCAGGGAGCCAATATGGCTCTTCCGATATTTGCGACATTCCTTAGAAAAGTTTATGATGATCCTCAGCTTGGGATACTTCAGACCGAGGAATTTGAAAGACCTGTAGGTTTCAATATGGAACTCGATTGCGAGAAGGTGAAGCGTGAAAGTACGATCAGGATAAATACATTAAGGGAGAGGTTTTAGTAACGACGCAACGGAAAAAAGATTCAGCCGAATAATGACCGGACAAGGTGCTCAATTTTTCCAACAGTGATAATCTCAATATCAAGACCCTTAAGGGGAATATTTTTATGAAATTTTGAAAGGCAGATTTTTTTAAACCCCATTTTTGATGCTTCCCTGACACGCTGTTCAATTCTTGAGACCGGGCGGATCTCTCCCGAAAGACCAACTTCTCCTGAAAAACATATTTCTCTTGATAACGGAATGTCAAGATTGGATGAAAGAACAGAACTGATAACTGCAAGGTCTATTGCCGGATCGCTGACTTTAATCCCTCCGGCAATATTAAGAAAGACATCCTTGCTGCCAAGCCTGAAGCCAGCTCTTTTTTCCAGTACGGCAAGCAGCATGTTAAGGCGGCGGATATCGAATCCTGTTGAGCTTCTTTGCGGTGTGCCATAAACAGCGCTGCTTACAAGGGCCTGGGTCTCAATAAGGAAAGACCTTAAGCCGTCGACGGTGGCAGCTATGGAAACACCGCTAAGCGACTCTTCGTACTGATTGATAAAGAGCTCCGAAGGATTATTAACTTCTTTAAGACCAGCCTCAGTCATTTCGAAGATACCAAGCTCGGAAGTTGAACCGAACCTGTTCTTTGCCGACCTGAGAATTCTGTATACGTAATTATTGTCACCTTCAAAGTAAAGGACTACATCAACAATATGTTCGAGAACCTTTGGGCCGGCAAGTGTTCCATCCTTTGTTATGTGTCCTATCAGGAAAACGGGAGTGCCGGTGGTCTTGGAATATTTCAGGAACTGCCCCGCACATTCTCTTACCTGTGATACTGAGCCGGCAGACGATTCAAGCATATCCGTTCTGACAGTCTGGATAGAGTCAACTATTATTAGTTCGGGTTTTAGTTTTTCAGCATGGATGAGAATGTTCTCAAGTTCAGTTTCCCCTAAGATATAACATTGCGGGTTTGAATTCTTAAGGCGCCGGGCTCTTAAACTGATTTGCTCTTCACTCTCTTCACCTGAGACATAAAGAACTTTTGACTCTTTCAGGATGAGTGCAAGCTGAAGGGCAAGAGTAGACTTGCCAACTCCCGGTTCTCCTCCGAGAAGTATCAGGGAACCTTTTACAATTCCTCCTCCAAGGATTCTGTCAAGCTCATTTATTCCTGTATGTGATCTGTTCTTCTCATTTGTGCTTACCTCATCAAGCAAAAGGGGGACTCTCTTCCCCATATCCTTTATTAATGATGTTTCCCGTGAAGAGGCTGTAGCAATTATCTCCTCATGAAAAGTGTTCCATTCCTTGCAGGATGGACAGCGGCCAATCCATTTTAGAGATTCGGTGCCACAGTTCTGACAGACAAAAACAGTTTTGGCTTTTGACATTGAACCTTTATTCAATCAATAAACGATAATTTGATTCCTAATATATAAAAAATTGTGAAGACTTAATCTGGGGTATCCGTTTCCGGATCAGACGCTGAATCTCTGCTGAACCTTCTGCCGAAGAGTGCAAAAAAAGAGATGGTTCCGATAATAAGGACAAAGATGATCTGTGATTCATGGGTAAGCAGGGCATAGACAAGACCGTCTTCGAGGTTGACCCCATGCACTACAGCCAGGCCCCTTGATACAAAATAATGAAAGGCCCCGATACCCCCCTGGACTGGTGCTGACATTGCCAGACTGCCAATGACAAGAATGAAAAATGATTGCAGGAAAGTTATATCAGAAGTGCTTTCAATAGCAAAGACAACAACCCATGTCATAAGAGCATAATTAAGCCATATGAAGACTGTGTGACCAATGAACTCCCATTTCCTGTCGAGCTTTGTGATTGTCTTCAAGCCATTTATAACTCCTTTTATAAGATCAAATGTCTTTGCAAAGAAATTTAATTTCCTCAGGTTCTTCCTGTAGCGTATAATTAACACCAAAGGGATGAGGAAACATAAAGCAATTATAACCCAGATTATCCAGGTAAAACCGAAAAGATTAAGGACTTTTTCTTTGAAAGGGTTTAGAAAGTGGGTAAGGAGGAACTCATTTATAAGTGCTCCGCTTGTCAGGATCAATATTACAAGGAAGACAAGAACAGACAGCAGGTCAATAGTCCTCTCGATAATTACTGTTCCGATGAGCTGATCGACAGGCATTTTTTCTTTTTTGCCAAGTGCCACACACCTGGTTATCTCACCAATCCTGGGTAGTGCCAGGTTAGCCATGTAGCCAAGTATAAGGGAATGAAAAGTATGCCAGAATGAAGGAGCGTATCCCAGGGGATAAATAAGCAGTTGCCAGCGGCGGGTCCTGCTGAGATAGGCAAGTAAGCCGAAAAACAATGAAAGTATGAGCCAGTAATAATTTGCTTCCTTGAGGCCGTCAATCAGTTTGGGGAAGTCTACGCTGCGAAAAGCGAGCCAGAGAAGTAATACTCCTGCTAAAAGAAACAAAACAACCTTGATTGCCCTGGCGATCTCTTTTTTCAATATCAGAGCAGTTTGTTTGTTTTCGTATCAGGGAATATCACAACAGGCTTATATGATCTTGCTTCTACGGGATCCATTAAAGCGTAAGCCATTATCAGCAGGATATCTCCCGGCAAAGCAAGCCGTGCGGCAGCTCCGTTGAGACAGATGTCTCCTGATCCTCTTTCCCCTCTTATTATATATGTTTCGAAGCGTTCGCCGTTATTCAGGTTCAATACCTGAACCTTTTGATTTTCTATCATGCCGGCAGCATCCAAAAGGTCTTCGTCTATAGTGATGCTCCCTATATAATTAAGGTTGGCGGCAGTGACAGTCACACGGTGAATCTTTGACTTTAAAACTTCTATTAACATATTGTCTTATTCATGTGTATGAAATATACAGTGCAAAGGTAATTAACCTTTTGATTCAGACCAACAGGAAGGGGATATTGTCAATAAGGCGTATCCCGTTTGCCTTAACGGCAATACACCCAAAGTAATTCCTGCCTTTTATCAAATCGGTCCTTTTTTTAAGGGGAATAAGTTCAGTTTCGTCAACGATTTCAAAATAATCAAGGACAAAGTCACCCGATTTTTCAATTTTTTCTTTCACAAATTCTTTTATTTCGGGAATATCCTTTTCCTGAAGCATCTGTGAAGCGGCAGAGATAGTCCTGAAAATTACCGGAGCTTTTTTTCTTGTTTGCGGTTCAAGAAGCTGGTTCCTGCTGCTCATTGCCAGCCCGTCGCTTTCTCTGACAATCGGGCAGGCGACTATTCTGGGGCTTGTTCCTGACTGACGCACAAGTTCCTTAACAATTGCCACCTGCTGGAAATCTTTTATACCAAAATATGCAATATCAGGCTTGATTATATCGAACAATTTTGAAACTACCTGGGCTACTCCATTGAAATGGCCCGGTCTGTGAAGACCTTCCATTACTGAGTCGAGACTGCCGAAATCAAAGACGCGTGTATCCTTCTCTGGATATATTTCCCTGTCATCGGGAGTGAATACAATATCGTCTTTTCTTAGTTCCTGATCAAGCAGCTCAAGATCTTTAAGCAGATTTCTCGGGTAATTCCTGAGATCATTCTTATCGTTGAATTGTGTAGGATTAACATAAATACTTACAACTACAAGCGGGCAATCGGCAGCAGCATTTCTGACAAGCGACAGGTGTCCTTCATGAAGCGCTCCCATTGTTGGGACTAAACCCAAAGGTGATTTATGAAGTACTTTTATCTGATCCTGCAGCTCTTCGATAGTTGAAACAACTCTCATTTTAAGAATAATTAACATGCAAAGCTAAGGATATTTTTTGATGCAGCGTTCAGGTTCTATTATGCAGTTTGTTTAAAACCTTATTTACTTTATTTACTGTATTCTGCACCTTTCACCTTGCACCTTAATATCATGTGTCTTTATATCACATACCGTTATCATCCCGGCATTTTTGTTTGTTAATTATCTCATTTTTTATTATTATCTTTGCAAATTATTGTTAAGAAATGAGATATTCGAGGAAGATAAATGGAAAGTAGGAAGGTGTTATTCATTTCACAGGAAATTACTCCATATCTAGCGGAAACCCAGATATCAAAAATCGGACGTTATTTGCCCCAGGGGATTCAGGAGAGGGGGAAAGAGATACGGACTTTCATGCCAAGATACGGATGTATCAATGAACGCAGAAATCAGCTTCATGAGGTGATCAGACTTTCAGGGATGAACCTGATCATTGATGATACTGATCGTCCTCTGATTATTAAGGTAGCTTCCATTCAGAGTGCCAGGATGCAGGTCTATTTTATTGATAATGATGATTATTTTCAGAGGAAGCATGTAATAGCTGATTCAAACGGACGTGAATTTGAGGATAATGATGAGCGCGCATTATTTTTTGCAAGAGGTGTCATTGAGACTGTCAAGAAACTTCGATGGGCCCCTGATATAGTCCATTGTCATGGCTGGATGTCGGCTCTTGTGCCTGTTTACCTTCGCAGCATCTATAGCGACGATCCTATTTTCAATAACTTCAAAGTAATATACTCAATCTATGATAACGACTTCAAATCACAATTCAGATCTAATTTTGCAGATAAACTAAGGTTTGATGGTATTGATGCGGAGAATCTGAAGCTTATTAAAAAACCCGATTTCGTTAATATTTCAAAACTTGCCATCAAGTATTCTGACGGGTTAATAATAGGAAGCGAGACAATAAATGAGGAGCTTACGAAGTTTCTTAAAACAGTTAAGAAACCTATTCTTCCCTATCAGGATGAGTCGGAGTATATAGATGCCTATAATAATTTTTACGATGAGATGCTCTCTTAGGCAGGAGATCTCACTGAAATGAAATATGGTCCGATTGCTTTAATTGATGAAAATTTGCCTGTTATAATTATAGCGTCAAAAGATGATATCTGCCTTTGCATGTCTTTTTGAAGTTGTCTTTCCGCAGTTGCTTTCATATCATCTTGCCGTTCTGAGGGGATGTAATATTGATCAGCCACGGAACGTGGCTAAATCGGTAAGCATAGAATAGCCAAGAATTATCATATATGAAGACTTCCAATCAATATCATTCACTTTTAGATTCCCAGATCCGGATACTGCAGCAGAATGGTTGCAGGAGCGATGACTGGAGTAAAGTAAAAGTTGCTGAAGGTTTTGATCCTTCAAGGTGCCTGAATACGGTTTTTTCAGGAAATGTACGGATCGGTGACCTTAAGGGATCCTACACTGATGATTCCGGAGTAACTATTAAATGCGGTATTTCGAATGCCTATATCCATAATTGTAATATTGGCTCAGATGTTCTTATAATTAATGTCGGTGATTACATTGCAAACTACGATATTGAAGATAATGTTGTTGTAAAGAACTGTGGAAAGATTCACATGGAAGGTGAATCGACATTCGGGAACGGAACAGTAGTAGCGGTTCTGAATGAAAACGGTGCGCGGTCAGTTACTATATGGGATAAGCTTTCAGCCCATGTAGCTTATATAATTGCTCTTTACCGGCATCGTATCGCTGCTGTGAAGAAAATAGAACAGATGGTAGCTGATTATTCAGAGAAGATACGTTCTGACCGGGGAGTTATTAGCCACGATACTGTTATAATCAATTGCCGGCATATAAGGAATGTGAAAATTGGTCCTTTCAGCAAGTTGGAAGGGGTCATTAGCCTTAGCGAGGGATCGGTAAACAGCTGTAAGGAGGATCCGGTTTTCATTGGACCGGGTGTTATAATGGACCATTTCATTGTTTGTTCCGGATCATTGGTAACCGAATCAACTCTTATTGATAAATGTTTTATAGGGCAGGGATGTGTCCTGGGGAAACACTATTCAGCCGAGAACTCCCTTTTCTTTGCTAATTGTGCAGGTTTTCATGGTGAGGCATGTTCAATTTTTGCCGGCCCCTATACTGTTACCCATCATAAGTCGACTCTTCTCATTGCAGGGATTTTTTCGTTCATGAATGCAGGCAGTGGATCAAACCAGAGCAATCACATGTATAAGCTTGGGCCTATACACCAGGGAATAATGGAAAGGGGTTCAAAGACAACAAGTGATTCATATCTTCTTTGGCCGGCACGGATAGGTCCTTTTACGCTTGTCATGGGAAGGCATTACAAGAATATGGATACATCATCACTTCCGTTCTCATATCTTATTGAAAGGAATGATGAGAGCGTACTCGTTCCCGGGATAAATTTAAGAAGTGTGGGGACAATAAGGGATGCTCAGAAATGGCCGAAACGAGACAGAAGAAAAGACCCGAATAAGATCGATCAGGTGAATTTCAATTTACTCAGCCCTTATACAATACGGAAGATGTTCGAGGGAAGGGATCTGTTGCTCAGGATCAAATCGGTTGCCGGACCTGTGTCGTCTTCCTATACCTATAATAATATGGTTATTAATAGCGAGTCACTTGAAAGGGGAATAGCACTATATCAGACAGGAATAGACAAGTTCCTTGGTAACTCGCTGATAAAAAGGCTTGAGAACACAAGGTTCAAATCAAATAGTGATCTTCAGGAAAAACTAACTCCCGATAAATCATCGGGTAACGGGGAATGGGTTGATCTGGCAGGTCTTATTGCCCCCCAGAGGGTAGTTGAAAAACTTCTCAATGAGATTGAATCCGGGAAAATTGCCTCGCTTGGAGCAATTGAGGAGGAGTTCCGGAATATGCACAAGTCGTATTACGAATGGGAATGGATATGGGCTTGCGAAAGACTTGAACAAGAGATAGGCAAGCCGGTGAGCGAGTTCACTGTAGATGATGTCAGGGATATGGTTGAAAAGTGGAAAAAGAGTGTTATCGGCCTTGATAAGATGCTCTATGAAGATGCAAGGAAAGAATTCAATCTCTCATCGCGTACAGGTTTTGGAATAGACGGAGGTGAAGATGTCAAAAAACTTGATTTTGAACAGGTCAGGGGTGATTTTGAATCGAACAGCGTGGTCTCGGCAATACAGGATCATATAAGGCAGAAAGACAGCCTGGGCAACGAACTGATTGACAGACTCAATGAGATAAAATAATTCCGGAATTATCTTCCGGAATACATTGAATTGTAGTATTTTTCATATTCACCTGAGATCACATTGTTCAGCCATCCACTATTGGCCAGATACCAGTCGACTGTTCGTTCCAGTCCTTCCTCGAAGCTTACTGTTGGCTCCCAGCCAATATCTTTTTTTACTTTCGATGAATCAATTGCATACCTGAGGTCATGACCCGGCCGGTCTTTTACAAAAGTGATAAGCTTTTTTGAGGAACCTTCTGCCCTGTTCAGCTTTCTGTCCATTATCCTGCATAAAAGCCTTATAAGATCTATATTCTTCCATTCGTTGTTGCCACCTATATTATATGTCTGACCGGGTTTCCCGGTGTGAAATATAAGGTCGATCGCTGCAGCATGATCTTCAACATACAGCCAGTCGCGGATATTCGTACCCTCACCATAGACAGGCACAGGCTTGTTGTTTTTTATATTATTGATTGCCAGTGGTATAAGTTTTTCTGGAAATTGATTGGGGCCGTAGTTGTTTGAGCAGTTGGAGATAAGAGCCGGGAGTCCGTAAGTGTGGTGATATGCCCTTACAAGATGATCAGAGCTTGCCTTTGAAGCCGAATATGGGCTTCGGGGATCATAGGCTGTTTCTTCAGTGAATTTTCCGACAGGGCCAAGCGACCCATACACTTCGTCCGTAGAAATATGGTAGAAGAGCTTCGATGCATAATCATTCTGCCACGAGTTAAGCGCAGCATTCAAAAGATTTACTGTCCCCAAAATATTTGTATGAACGAATTCATCAGGACTTGTTATTGACCTGTCGACATGCGATTCGGCAGCCAGGTGAATGATTCCGTTAAAAGAATATTTGGCAAAGAGTTCAGAAAGAGCTTTTTTATCTGTTATATCCAATTTTTCGAAAAAGTAGTTTTTCTTTTTTTCAATATCAGCCAGATTTTCAAGATTGCCGGCATAGGTCAGCTTATCGGCATTTACAATCCGGTAATCGGGATAATGTAATACGAAACGTCTTACTACATGGGATCCTATAAAACCAGCCCCCCCGGTTATTAGTATTGATCTTTTATTATTCATTTCATTCAGATTATTTTCCTGATACTCTTTTCCCATTTCCATGCACTTCTCATTGCTTCATCAAGGGAATATACTGTTTTCCATCCCATTTCCCTGTTAGCAAGCGAAGGATCTGCCCATATTTTTTCAATATCACCCGGGCGGCGATTTGTTATCCTGTATTTCAGCTTTACCCCTGATACTCTTTCGAATGACTCAATTGCTTCAAAGACAGATACTCCTTTTCCCGTTCCCAGATTGAAAGTCTCGTATCTTTTTTTGTTCTTATCGCCTGTCAGCCTGTCAACAGCAGCAACATGGGCTTTTGCCAGATCAACTACATGAAGGTAATCCCTGATGCATGATCCGTCGGGAGTGTTGTAATCATTGCCGAATACCTGAAGCTCATTACGAATGCCGATAGCTGTCTGTGTTATAAAAGGCACAAGATTTTCAGGAACACCTCTTGGTAATTCGCCAATAAGTCCTGAGGGATGGGCCCCTATAGGATTAAAATATCTCAGTGAAATTGCTTTTAGTCCGTGATTTGCCGAAATTGTGTCGCTTATAATTTCCTCGCCGATCTGTTTGGTGTTGCCATAGGGAGAAATTGCAGGCTGGATGGGAGTGTGTTCTGTAACCGGCAGTTTTTCAGGTTGCCCGTAAACCGTACATGATGATGAGAAGACTATTGAAGGTATCTGGTGCACGATCATTGCATCAAGGAGGTTCATGAGCGATATGAGATTGTTCCGGTAATAATCCAGAGGTTT
>Ga0255341_1001291_pt1 | contig 36281 bp, 31 predicted proteins | sample wastewater_treat_8_FD_192418 | JGI IMG/M metagenome (GOLD analysis project Ga0255341, IMG submission 192418) | Wastewater microbial communities from Lulu Island WWTP, Vancouver, Canada - plant12 | ecosystem: Engineered > WWTP > Wastewater > Unclassified | place: Canada: Vancouver, British... | reverse complement strand
TACTTACAGCTTTGCAGATCTTGTCCCATCCGACCGGATAGGTCAGATTAAATGTTGACATAAGCCAACCTCGTTCTTCTCCTACTCCTAATAAAAGCATTACTCTGTTCTCCTATTGTATTTTTTTTGCTTTTTAAATCTTTCCTGCGCGGCTAGCGTTTCCTCTTTAGAATAACGCACATGCAGGTTTTCGTCGATGATGTAGCAGGCGGTTGGTTCGTAGTCTTTTGTAAAATTACTGACGTCATCGTCTCCTAAACTCACTTCATGGAGCCAAACGGTAACTACTCCCGGTTTTAAAGCTTTCCATCGATACGTTCCATACTCTCTGCCACCACACTCATCTTTGCCTTGGTTACGGTACTCAACAAATTCTCCTAAATATTCTACTAATTCGGCAGGTTCAGCATGAGCGACGATTTCCGTAGGCGTAGCAATACCCTTGCTGTAATTAAAGCGAATTTCAAATTGTTTCTTGTACCTGTCAATCCACTTATACATCAAATCAACTGCTTGTTCCTCCAATTCCGCAGTTTTTTTGTTTTTGCGTTGATTGATAGAATAATTGAGATAAACAGTTTTGCCGTTTTTAATAAATGATACCTGAAGGGATTTCATTAAATCACGTACATAAACATGGCGTTCTTTGCGTGGTTTACTCATACCGAAAACAATAGCTGCCAACTCATCAAAGTCGCTTTTCTCTATCTCAAAACTTATCGTATTGTTCTCGTCGCGACCTGTTTCAAAAACCAGGGTATAGGTGTCCGCAGTTTTATTAACCCTAATATCGGTACAGTCATCAAAACGCATACCGGAACGGTGGTATGACACGGATGACAATTCTTTTGTCTGTGCGTTTGTGCATCCGGGAGAGGAGAGGAGTGCTAATGTCATAATAATCAGTTTTGTTTTCATAGGTACTTTACTGTTTTACCCATTTTTCATCTATCCATGTGAGAGTTAACTCCTTAAATGCTTCGTAAGGAATAGACTCGAAATCTTCTATTACTTCTTCATAGTCAATATGTACTTTTATAGCTGTTCCTTCTTGTGGTAATTGATAATATAGTATGTACTTTAAGCTTTCGACATTTTCTCTCAAATCATCTATTATATCAGGATGCAGTTGAGAGACATCAATAAAATCTTCCAAATTTATGGTTATATCCTCCCACAAGGAATAATCTCCATCTTCACGCAATTCTCCCTCTTCATAATAGAAAAATAGGAGCCTTGGACCAGTTTCAAAGCCCTGGTTTACCGCAACCAATTTCCGCCCATCATTCAAATTCCAATAACACATCTGCCATTCGTAGTGGCCGCCGGCCAACTCAAGGTAGCCGTTTTCGTAATCGCATTCGCAAATATACTCATCCCGGTCCAGCTCTCCCAATGCCACATGTTCGGGAAGGGCATCATAGGGAAGCATATCAAATAGGGTTTTAACATTTACTTCTTGTTGCGTATTGCCACAGAAAGTTGCTCCTACTACTGTCATAGCAAACAGCGCGAGCATGATGAAGATTTTCTTTGTTGTTTTCATGGTTGTTTTATTTTGTTGTTTTGTTTATTTCGGATATAACGATGGTACAAAAACATGTTTCGGGTAGTTATTTATAAAGATATTGCTGTTTACACATTTTTACTCTATTTCTTCATCAATTATTTCTAATCAATAGTCTTTAATTATTTTCCAGCGGTTATACAAATCATCCATAGAAGATCTTGCATTGGCAGGACTTGTAGAGGGGAGTTGAACGGCTTTAAATCCGGTTTGCCGTTCCTGATACTTTTTATAATAGCGATAAGCAGTCCCGCCGTTGCAGAAAATCTGCTTTATATCCGCCTCTTTAAAAATAGGACTCAAATCCGAAGGAACAACGTTTTGAATGCTCGCATCACTTGAGCCTATGATATCGCAACGGTAGATGACATCGTAGAGGGCGAGATGATGCCGTAAAAGAAAAGCTCTCCTTTCTTCAATGTCAGTGCTAAGTGTAACGCCAAAAATCCGCTCAAGCAAAGGCCAAAAACGATTCTGTGGATGCCCATAAAAGAAACCATACTCTCTGGTTTTGACAGAGGGAAAAGAACCCAAAATCAAAATATTTGAATCGGATTGAAAAAGAGGCCGAAGTGGGTGAGTAATGGTTTGATGTTTGGTCATTTTTTAACTCTATGATATGTTAAATTCCGTTAATACGTTAGGAGGGTGTACAAGTAACTCATGTTTCAGAATATATGTCGGTGTCGCTGACACTCTAACCTCATTTTCAAATTCATGTACAAAATACAAAAATAAGACTTTTGTGTCATATTTGCCATACGAAAATTAAGAGGTGGAAGTAAGAAGTAAATAGTTCAGCGCAGCTGAAGGCAGCGCTTCTGCGCTGCTCTGGTTCCATAAGGGAACGAGGTTAGTTCCGAGTGTGTAGTATGTAGTGTGTAGTTTTGAGTGTATTGAATTTACTTAATACTAATTACTATAAACTTACTCGAAACTTGAAACTCTAAACTCATAACTAAATAGAGGCGACCCGTTAGCCGCCTCTATTTATGTGATCCGCCTGGGATTCGAACCCAGGACCCCATCCTTAAAAGGGATGTGCTCTACCTGCTGAGCTAGCGAATCGGGGAGTGCAAAGGTATGGATAAAAGTAATATTTTGCAAAAAAAAGTAGTATTCGCCAAAAAACTCCCTCAAAACGCCATTCCAGGGCATATCGTGGCACCTTACTCCACAACCATCGCAAAACCTCCGCCGGGGGCGAGACGAATGGTGAGGGGAGTACTTTTACGAGCGATATAATCAGCTACATTGAGGGTGTCAATGGTGTAGTCGTGAGCTGAACGATGAGCGTTGGGGCCATCGCGGAAGAGGGTAATGATGCCTTTTCCGGCGCTTTTGCCACTGTCAAGGAGAAAACTCATATCCAGGGTAATCTCCCTTTCCTCCCAATCGGTTATGCCTCCGATATACCATATTCCTCCCTTTCTGCGGGCTGTAACTATATACTTGCCCAGCTCCCCCTGAAGTATTCTGGTCTCATCCCATACAGTGGGAATGGCAGTAATGAAGTCGGTGGATTCCTGCTCTTTGGTATAGATGGTGGGGTTGTCGCAAAGCATCACCAGAGGAGAATCAAAGATGATATACTCAGCTACCTGGCGGGCACGTGTCCCCTGGCTCACGGGATTGTTGTAGTTGGGGGCATAGTCGCGGCGAATAACATTGCGCATAGCCCCTTGTGTGTAATCTACCGGACCGGAGAGCATCCTTATGTAGGGGAAGGTAACATCATAAGAGACCATATCCTCTTTGCTCCACTTCATCTGCTCGAGTCCCCAGACTCCTTCGAAGTTGATAACATTTGGCCAGGTACGGTTGAGACCAGCCGGCTTGTACATTCCATGAAAATTGATGAGCATCCGATACTTTGCAGCAACCTCGGCAATGCGATGGTTTAACTCCACTACATCCTGATCGTCCCTGTCCATAAAGTCCACCTTGAATCCCTTGATACCCATCGCAGAATAGTGTTTACAGGCCTCTTCGAGCTTTTTGTCGAGAGGGAAGGCGACAGCCCAAAGAATCAGGTCAACCTTGCGTTCCTTGCCATAACGGATAAGTTCTTCGAGGTCAATTTCAGGGATAACCTTCATTATATCACCCTCTCTCGGAGGCGACCACCCTTCATCCAGTATTACATACTCAATTCCGTTTGCAGATGCGAAGTCTATGAAGTGCTTGTAGGTGGCGGTATTGATACCCACTTCAAAGTCCACTCCGGTTACTCCCCAGTTGTTCCACCAATCCCAGGCTACCTTGCCGGGCTTGATCCAAGAAATATCCTCAATGAGGCTCTCGGGTGAGAGAAGCCACACCAGATGATTTTCCGGAAGCTGCGTATCCTTGTCGGAGATGGAAATTACCCTCCAAGGGAAGTATCTGGGGTCCTTTTTGCTGCTATTACTGCGAATTATAGCCATGTTGTCGCTATAAGCAGTAGGACGCTCCTGACATCTGGTAGGATGTACCTCTATTGCTGAGGGGATAGGGGCGAAGCGGCCCTTAAGTGAGTACCCTCCGCTTTTTTCAAGGAACATTCCGGGATAACTCTTGAGATCAGATTCGGTTATTACGGCTTTAGAGTCACCATCAAGGCATACCAGCAGAGGTGAGAAGGCGATTTTCTCTTTGTTGAAGCCACTTAGGGGCGTTATTTCGTATCTGTTTTCAAATGATGTCTGATAAGGGTTGGGATTACCGGTGCTGTATGGAATGTATGCGGTACGGTCTTTTCCAAAGTTAAATTCAGCAAGTTCAGCCTTCACCTTGTCACCCTCCTTGAGTTTATTCCCGTAGAAGCGGTAGGCCACTCCGTCGTCATAAGCCCGAAAGATGATTCCGAAGTCTTGGCGGAAGGTGAGCTCCATCTGGTTGTAGTGCTCCCGTACGCTCGAGGCCTTATATATCGGCGAGGCGATTGTCCGGTTGGATGTGGTGCGACTCACTTTTACAAGTCTGCTGTCATCGCCCCAGATGACGGTTTTACTGCCATCCGCGCTCTCGATTTCCATCGAAATGGATGAGGGTGCTATGACCTCAATGCCATCGTGCAGAACCGACCATGTGATCTGTTTTCCGATGGAAACTGTGATTGTGGTGCGGTTGTCCGGAGAGTTGAGTGTCAGCGTTTTCTCTTTTGCCGCTTCCGCGGAAAATGGAATAGATAGGGTCGCGATACAGATCGCAAATGCAATGAATAGTCTCATATTGTTTCTCTTTATAAGACAAAAATAACGAAAATAGTCAAGAGAGACAATACGTCATTTCTTGAAAACGAAATAGACGGCCAGTATCAGAAAAAGAAATGCAATCAGGTGGTTGGATTTCAGGGTTTCGTTCTTGAAGAAAATAGTGGCGAATATCACGAATACCACAAGGGTTATGACCTCCTGGATAATCTTGAGCTGCATGAGTGAAAAGGGCCCTCCTGTGCCTTGGAAACCGATTCTGTTGGCAGGTACCTGGGCGCAGTATTCAAAAAATGCTATTGCCCAGCTCAGAAGTATCACTCCGAAGAGTCCCCAACTTGAAAGCAATTTACTGCCGCTGCCAAATTTGAGGTGACCATACCAGGCCAGAGTCATGAAACTGTTGGATATTACCAGCAGCAATATCGTAATTAATCCTCTTCCCATTTCTACGTCAGTCTGAAATTATTACTCCTTTCTTTCTCCATAGATAGATGCCTGTTAGTGACATTATGGTGTAGGCAATATAGAGAATCATTGTCGGCCACATCCCTTGCGAAATATAGAGCCAGATGGAGATGGCATTGCATACGAGCCATACATACCATTGCTCGATATACTTTTTGGAGAGCCAGTAGGTGGCGAGCATACTCAGCACGGCGGCGGCAGAATCAACCCATGGACGTGGATTATCAGTCAATCCGAATATGAATCCGAGCACGATGAAAGCAACCGAGCTGATGCCGATGCTTGTTAAGGCAACGCGTGGTTTGAGTTTGCGTATCTCTATACCGGTTCCGCTCTGATCTTCCCCAACTCCTGTACGGGAACTTCTACCCCATATGACAAAGGTGCTGATGGCCATATATATGTAGTAAAACTGCAGTGCCATCATGGCATAAAGTCCCTCGATGAAATAGACTATGCCATAGCATATAGATGTGATGAAAAGCATCACCCACATCGAGCGCTTTTGTAGCACTTCCAGTGTAACATAAGCTATGCCCATCGCTGCAGCGAATATTTCAAAATAGAGGTTGAAGTTTTCCATATCCCGCTTTAAATTGTTGGGCAAAGATATAAAAAGTTGTGATTTTTACTTCGTTAGGGCGTGAATTAAAGAAATAATGATTATTTTCGTAATTCTTTTAAAATCGCAGTTAATTTATTTGTTACTAAATACCTAAAATCAAAGATTACAATATGGCTCGTGAAATCAAATTCTCTCTGTTGTACAGAGATATGTGGCAATCTTCCGGCAAGTATGTTCCCAGGGTTGACCAGTTGAATCAAATCGCTCCCGTTATTATTGAAATGGGGTGTTTTGACCGTATAGAGACTAATGGCGGTGCTTTTGAGCAGGTAAACCTCCTTTTCGGTGAAAACCCCAACCGCGCCGTACGCGAGTGGTCTGCTCCCTTCAACAAAGCGGGGATTCAGACCCATATGCTCGAAAGAGGTCTTAACGCCCTGCGTATGAATCCTGTTCCAAATGATGTACGTGAGCTTATGTACAAGGTGAAAATTAAACAGGGTACCAACATCGCCCGTTCGTTCTGCGGTTTGAACGATCACCGCAATCTCAAGGGATCAGTCCTGGGTGCAAAGAAGGCCGGTATGATATCGCAGGTGGCTTTAAGTATTACCTATTCACCTGTTCATACCGTTGAATATTATATGGGTATAGTTGACAAGGTTGTAGAGTATGGTTGTGACGAGATCTGTCTTAAGGATATGGCAGGTATCGGCCGTCCCGTATTCCTCGGCCGTCTTGTTGCTGAGATCAAGAAAAAATATCCCAACATTTTAGTGCAGTATCACGGTCACTCCGGTCCCGGTTTCTCCGTAGCTTCCATGCTTGAAGTAGCACGTGCAGGTGCAGAGTATATCGACGTTGCTATGGAGCCGCTCTCTTGGGGTAAGATTCATCCTGATGTAATCACCATACAGGCGATGCTAAAAGATGCCGGATTCCTGGTTAAGGATATCAATATGGATGCCTATATGGAGGCACGTCATCTAACTCAGACCTTTATTGACGATTTTCTCGGTTATTTCATTGAGCCCACCAACTATCATAGCTCGTCGCTCCTTGTAGGATGCGGTCTGCCCGGTGGCATGATGGGGTCCATGATGGCTGACCTACAGGGCTTCCTTGGAGCTATAAACATGTCTCTGAAGAACCAGGGCAAGAAAGAGGCCACACTTGACGAACTTACAGTGGCTCTCTTCCAAGAGGTTGAGTATGTATGGCCTCGTCTGGGTTATCCTCCATTGGTTACTCCTTTCAGCCAATATGTAAAGAACACTGCCCTGATGAATCTTATGCATACCCTCAAGGGTGAGCCCAGATGGAAGACAATTGACAAGGATACAATGAATATGATTCTTGGTAAGACCGGTACACTCCCCGGAGAGCTGGCACCTGAAATTGTTGAAATCGTAAAAGAGAAAGGCCTCGAATTCTATACCGGAAATCCTCAGGATGAGTTTCCCGACGAACTGCCCCAGTTTGAGAAGATGATGGAGGAAGAGGGTTGGGATCGCGGTCAGGATGATGAAGAACTCTTCGAGTTTGCAATGCACGAAAGACAGTACCGCGACTACAAGAGCGGTATAGCGAAGGAGCGTTTTGAGCGAGACCTTGAGTCTGCAAGAGCTAAAGCTGGTGCTCCTATTATAGTTACCCGTCCGGTTGTTGAAATGCCGAGATTTGATGTTGAAAAGATTCTCGAGAAATTCCCTACAGCTCAGCCTGTACAATCAACGGTCAATGGACAGCTTATCTGGCAGTATGATGTGGCTCAAGCCTCTTCCAACCCCAATATAGGCGACAAAGTCGAGGCAGGCAGGCCCGTATGCTTTGTTCAGACCTTCTATGGTCTCGAGGAGATCAAAGCCAACTTTGACGGCAAGATCGTGATGGTTTGTGCAAATCACGGCGATAAGGTTGTCAAGGGCGAGATTCTTGCGTTTATAGCAAAATAACAGTTTTCTTATTGCCTGAAACACAATAATATACAATGAAGGCCGGCATCTGCCGGCCTTCTGTTTTTTTATTGCTCCTCAACTAGGACTTGAACCTAGGACCCCCTGATTAACAGTCAGGTGCTCTAACCGACTGAGCTATTGAGGAAGGTTTTGGGACTGCAAATGTAGAACATTTTTCTTTGATCACCAAAATAATTACAAACGAAATATTGTAATAATTGTAAAAAAAGAAAAATTGGTAACGTATTTGGCGGATTTGATTATATTTGCAGCCTGAAACTAAGAAAGCCCGGATGGCGGAATTGGTAGACGCGCTAGTTTCAGGGACTAGTGGCCGTAAGGCTGTGCAGGTTCGAGCCCTGTTCCGGGCACTAAAAAAGGGAGGATTTTGTCCTCCCTTTTTAGTGATGCCAGTTGCTGCACTAAATACTCCATACTCCATACTCCATACTCCATACTCCATACTCAGAACTAAATTATCTACCCCTTCTTTTGATGGCTCCCTTGGGGAACCAAAGCATCGCAGAAGCGCTGCATGTCGCTTCGCTCCGAATTTCCACACCCCACACCTCGCACCCCGCACCCCGTACCCCGTACCTCGCAACACTACATACTACACAATCAGAACTCGGAGCTTTTAAAATTTTTCTCTATATTTGTAATAATTAAGCTATAGCATGCCAATTATGAGGAATGTTTTAACGAGAGCCTTTACCTTAATCTTTTCGGTTGCAGTAATTGCCTGTACCGTAAGCTGTGAGCCTGAAGAAAACAAAGAGACTTCATCCGGCCATGAGGCGTTATTTACAGATTACGAAGAAAAATGGCTTGATTATCCGGCATGGAAGATGAAAAAAAATGGAGAGGGGCTGACAGGAGAAGGCTGTACTTTCTATTATTTTTGGGAACATAGGACTGAAGTCAATACTGCGATAGAGAAATACGCAATGTGTGATATCGATAATCGTTTGCTCTCTGCAATGTCAACTCAAAATCTTGTAAGGAGTTGCTATATTTATCCTTTTAATTGGGAAATAATAACATACGATACTCCATACGCCTCTTCTCTGGATGGAATTCACTATGTTATGAACCATTTCAACGGGTATCGCGAACTCCATAATCGCAAAGATGCTCCGGCAGAAATGCTGCGTCTCTACCAAGAGGTGAAATACAGTGATCGTGGTGACAGTTTTGTCGTCGTATTGGAGAGTAAGGAGTATAGAAAACAGGGAAGCATCGGAGGAGGAATTTCTTCTTTTTCGCTTGTTGTGGCATCGGCTGTTGACAACGAATGTTTTACTTCTGCGCAGATCGTTGAACTTAGCAAATCGGTCCTCGATAAAATCGATGAAATTACTCTTGACCGGACAGGGACATATAGCTTCTTTACGGCTTTTTATCCATATCTGCTGGGTGCCGTCATTTCATTCCATTATGATAGCGAACTCTCTGAAAGTCAGTCCTCTATCCTTAAGAAATTCATTCACGACTGCAATCGTTATCCGGTAGAAGATTCAACTATCGACTTGATTTATGAAAGTGTAAGCAGGATTGCAAATAATTCAAGTAGAAAGTAATAATTTATCAATATGCTAAAATTATGAGATATATTTTATCGAGAATCTTGACTCTTATCTTTTCGATTACAGCAATTGCCTGCGCTGTAAGCTGTGAGCCTGAAGAAAACAAAGAGACTCCATCCGGCCATGAAGAGCTATTTACCGATTTCGAAAAAAACTGGCTTGATTATCCGGCATGGGAGATGAAAAAAAGCGGAGAGGGGCTGAGTGGAGAAGGCTGTACATTCGACTATTGGTGGGAGCATAGGTTTGAAGCTAAGAGTGCGAGTGAGTTATATGCAATGTGCCATATCGATAGTGATTTGCTCTCTGCAATGTCAACCCAAAACCTCGTAAGATGCTGCTATATTTACCCATATAATGGAAATATAATAGCATATAGCGGTCCATCCTTTTCTTTTCTGGATGGAATTTATAATGTTATGAACATCTTCAACGGATATCGTGAACTTCATAATAGGAAAGATGCTCCGATAGAAATGTTGCGTCTTTACAAAGAGGTGAAATACAGTGATTGGGGTGGCACTTTTGTCGTTATATTGGAGAGTAAGGAGTATAGAAAACAGGGAAGTATCGCAGGAGGAATTTCTTCCATGTCGCTTGTTTTAGCCTCGGCTGTTGACAACGAATGCTTCACCTCTGCGCAGATCATTGAACTTAGCAAATCGGTCCTCGATAAAATTGATGAAATTACTCTTGACCGGACAGGGACATACAGTTTCCATACTGCTTTCTATCCTTATCTCCTGGGCGCCGTCATATCATTTCATTATGATAGAAAACTCTCTGTAAATCAGTCTTCTATCCTTAAGGCCTTTATTTACGACTGCGATCGCAGTCCGGTAGAAAGATCAACTATCGACTTGATTTATAGAAGTGTAAGCAGAATTGCAAATAAGTCGAGTGGAAATTGATAATTTGTCAATGTAATTTAGAGTGTCGTTTAAAAGTCATGATAAACACAATTAGTTATGAAAAAAAATAGAATTTTTCCGGTACTACTTTTAATATCTGTGTTTTTAACATCTTGTGAGTGGATGTGGTGGATAAACCCGGGTCCGCCTGAACCTGAAAGTCTGTTTCTCACCGGAGAGTGTCTGGGGAGCACTGAACTGGTATATGTTCCATATTATGCTTCCAGGGATGATGATTACTTAGAAAAATGGAAATGTTTCCCTTTTGTGTTCCATTTGGATACCGCAAATGTTCAGAGGTATAAAGAGCGTCCTATCTTTAAATCCGATCCGGCCTTCCATATCCCATCTGATGAGTTGTTCAAGTCATTTGGTAAAAAGTCATTTGTAAAGTCGGACTTCTTTGATTCATTTGACAGAATAAGAGAAGGCAGAAGTTATTTTGAAATCACGACCATCTTATATGATGGCGGTCTCTCTTTGACTGCAGATGTGGATTTTGCCGGACACCCGGCAGGTGAAGAACTTGCCCCTTTTATTGTAAGTCATCCCAGTGTCAATCATCCTTCTTCTTGGACAGGGGTTTGCCGGACAATCGAGCCTTTGCTTTCAGCTCCGGGCAATACGAAAGATAAATTGAGCCCAATCCTCGACATTCCTTTGGATTATGAATGCCTTTTGGAGTCCGGAATTGACATTGGTCTTCCTGTAGGTGATTACACACGCGTAGTTGAAAGGGTTACTTTCACTCTGAAGATCCCCGTAAGGGTTGTATATTATTTACAATGGCTTGAGGATAAACTCAGCAACCCCAACGCACCGGTACCTTACAAAGATGAAGTGCTGACCTGTAAATTTTATACGGACATCGGTTTCAGATAAGTCTGTCTGACTTGTGCAAAAAATTTAAAAACCGACCCTTTGGTCGGTTTTTTTTATCACCGATTGTTACTAACTTTGTAAATTATGGACGTATCACTTTTTTCACGCACAATTAAAGAGCTTATCCTTGAGAATGACAGGGTAGGTGTGCCCCGACTAGGCCATTTTGTGGCCGAGATGATGCCTGCAAGTTTTTCCGATCGCAGGACTATGATCAATCCTCCTTACAGACGAATGTCTTTTTGCAAAAAAGATGAAGTTTCGGTTACTGAAAGGGATCTTTTTCTAAGCAAGATGGAGGAACTTTCCGGTTTGCCGCTTGCAGAGATTGCCGACGAATATGACATATTTATAAAAGGTTTCATATCAAATCTGGAGATTGAAAAATCAGTTGATGTACCTTCGCTCGGTCGTATGCACGCTACATCCAAAAATGAATATTTTTTCGTTGCAGACGAAGATCTGGATATCTATCCGGACGGTATAGGTCTCGAGCCGGTTAGCGTAAAAGCTCCTGATCCGGACTTTGTGCCCGTTGCTCCACCGGAGCCGGTAAAGGAAACTGAATCCGAACCCGTTGAGGTTGCCGTAATAGACCCTGAAACGATTGAAGACAACGAGGCCGGTGTACGGCCCGATAATAACCGGGGAACCGTACGGGAGTCTGAATCGGAATACATTCAAGAACCTGCCCCCGAACCTACAGTGCGCAGAAATAATACATGTGTGTGGGTTACAGTAATAATAGTGTTATTGGTGATAGCGGTAATGTTGCTGATCTATATCTTCAAGGACTCTGAGTGGCTATCGCCGATTCTCGATAAGTTGCTATATACCAAAGAGGAACTCAGAATACTTGGTAGATAACCTATTATGATTGACAGAGATACCATAAACAGAATCTTCGACACAATAAAGATCGAGGAGGTAATAGGCGATTTCGTCTCTCTGAGACGAAAAGGCTCCAACTGGTGGGGTCTCTGTCCGTTCCATCCCGATAAAAATCCCTCAATGGCTGTTTCTTCGGCCAAAAACCTCTTCAAATGCTTCTCCTGCGGAAAGGGAGGTAATGCTCTCTCTTTCGTGATGGAGCACGAGCACATGAGTTATCCCGAAGCCCTGCGCTACCTTGCGGCAAAGTACAATATCGAGGTAGTGGAAAAGGAACTCACTCCCGAAGAAATAGCCGGTAATCAGCGCTACGACAACCTCCTTGTAGTTAGTGACTATGCACAGAAGTTTTATCAGGATCTACTCTGGAACAACGATTTTGGAAGGACCGTAGGACTCTCTTACTTCAGGCAGAGGGGTTATACCGATGATACCATCCGCAAATTCGGTCTTGGTTTTGCTTCGCACCACCCTTATACCCTACTTGAGGCTGCCCGCAAAGAGGGATATAAGGAGGATTACCTAATCGGAGCTACCCTTTGCGTTACCCGCGAAAACGGTCAGGTAAGCGACAGATTTTATGACAGGGTGATGTTTCCAATTCACTCCATCAGCGGTAGGGTAATAGCTTTCGGCGGCCGTACCCTGAAAAAGGATAAGAATGTCCCCAAATATGTAAATAGCGAGAACAGCGAGATATATAAAAAGAGTGATGCGGTATATGGTATCTTCTTTGCCAAATCCTCCATTGCAAAAGAGAAAAAGTGTTTTTTAGTGGAGGGATATACGGATGTCATTTCTATGCATCAGGCAGGAATCACAAATGTGGTTGCACCATGCGGTACGGCGCTGACGGCGGGTCAGATTCGTTTGATGAAGCGTTTTGCGCCCGACGTAACAATTATTTATGACAATGATGAAGCAGGTATCAATGCTTCTCTGAAGAATATCAATCTACTTTTGGAAGAGGGTATGACTGTTCGTGTGCTGCTGCTGCCCGAAGGTGAAGACCCCGATAGTTTTGCAATGGCGCATACCGGAGACGAAATACGGGATTTCATCATAAATAGCGAGGAGGATTGTATTTTCTACAAATGCAGGCTTCTGGTGGATAGTGAGCGCGATCCCGTTCGAAAATCAAGGGCGATAAGGGATGTAATAGAGACGATTGCTTATGTTTCGGATCCTGTTCTGAGAAATCTATATGTGGATACTCTCTCAAAAAAGTATGATCAAAAGCCGGAGATGCTATTTAAGGAGATTACTTCTCTGCGTCAAAAGCGGCGTGAGGAGAAGCAGCGTCTGGAGCAGCGTAAGGCAGCTGATACTTCGTCTGAACAACTCAGGACTGTTTATGAACAACAGCCGCCGTCTCCCTCCGAAGAGTATTATGAGCCTAACGGCGATCTTTTGATCGGGGATGTTTACAGTAGTAATACCCCTATGGATGTTTCCGAGAGGGAGCTTGTCTATTATCTGGTAAAATTCGGCTGCTATCCTATCCATTTTGTGGAGGATATGTTTTATGGTGTGCAGAAGAGGGAAGGGGTTACGGTTGCAGACTATATACGTTCTGCGCTAAGTGAGGATGAACTCGAGTTTGAAAATCCTGTCTATCGTGCAATTTATGAGGAGTTTTATTCTATCTATGGTACGCTTGCCGGCAGTGAGGATCACGAGGAACAGCAGAAACAAGTCGTGCGCTTTTTATCGGTTCACAAGAATGATACGCTTCGCGAAACAGTCCTGGGCTTGCTTTTAGAAACTCATCCTTTGACGGTTCAAGAGTATCGCAAGTCGATTGCTCCCGAAGAGACAATACTTGGAGCAACAGTACCCAAATCTATGATTCTCTACAAACTGCGTATTACCGAACAGGCCTGTATAGACATAACCAAGGAGATAGCTGCCGCTGAAGCAAATGGTGACTCAGACCGCCAGAAAGCACTGATGATGCAGCTTCAGATGTTTAATCAGGTGAAAAATCGATTCGCCAAAGAGCTCAACCGCCTCTGATTGCAAATATTTCACTAAATTTGCGGGTCAATTTTTAAAAATTTCAAGACGATGAATACCAATTACAAAAGAAACCTCGTAACCTGTGCTTTGCCTTATGCCAACGGACCCATACATATCGGTCACCTTGCGGGTGTCTATGTTCCCGCCGACATATATGTGAGGTACCTCCGTATGCGCGGCAGGGAGACTCTCTTTGTATGCGGTTCAGATGAGCACGGGGTCCCCATCACCATTAAGGCGAGAAAAGAGGGTTGTACTCCTCAGGATATTGTTGACAAATATCACGGCATCATCAAAAAGTCTTTTGCCGACTTCGGAATCAAGTTTGACATCTATTCCCGTACCAGTTCAAAGATTCACCACAAAACCGCCTCTGAATTTTTCAAAAAACTCTATGATGAGGGTCAGTTTGTTGAGAGGGAAAGCGAACAGTACTACGATGAGGAGGCCAACTGTTTCCTTGCGGACAGATATATAGTGGGTACCTGCTCCAAATGCGGCGCAGAGGGAGCCTATGGCGACCAGTGCGAGAAGTGCGGCAGCACTCTCAGTCCCGACGAACTGATAGATCCCCATTCGGCCATAAGCGGTGCCAAACCGGTCAAGAAGATGACTAAGCACTGGTATCTTCCGCTTGATAAGTATGAGCCTTGGCTTAGGAAGTGGATTCTTGAGGGACACAAGGAGTGGAAGAGCAATGTTTACGGACAGTGCAAATCCTGGTTGGATGGCGGTCTCCAGCCTCGCGCCGTAAGCCGCGACCTCGACTGGGGTGTTCCCGTTCCTGTTGAGGGTGCCGAGGGCAAAGTGCTCTATGTTTGGTTTGATGCTCCGATCGGTTATATTTCCAACACCATCGAAATTCTTCCCGATGAGTGGGAGAAATGGTGGAAAAGCGAGGATACCAGGATGGTGCATTTTATCGGCAAGGACAATATCGTATTCCATTGTATCGTGTTCCCCTCAATGCTCAAAGCTTACGGAGATGGTTATATCCTTCCGGAAAATGTTCCCGCAAATGAATTCCTCAATCTTGAAGGGGATAAGATATCTACCTCTAAAAACTGGGCTGTATGGCTCCACGAATATCTTGAGGAGTTCCCCGGACAACAGGATGTGTTGCGCTATGCGCTTTGTGCAAATGCTCCGGAGACCAAGGATAACGATTTCACTTGGAAGGAGTTCCAGTCACGCAATAACAGCGAACTTGTAGCAATTTTCGGCAACTTCGTAAATCGTGCCGTTGTGCTCACGCATAAATATTTCAAAGGGAAAGTTCCGGCAAATGCAAAACCTGAGCAGATAGATAGGGAAACACTTTCCCAGATTCCGGATATCCGTAAAGCAATCGAGGATAATCTCGAAAACTTCAAATTCCGCGAAGCGCTTAAGGAAGCGATGAATCTTGCCCGACTTGGCAACAAATATCTGGCTGACACAGAGCCCTGGAAGGTAGCCAAAAGCGATCTTGACCGCACAGCCTCCATACTCAATGTGTCACTTCAGATCTGTTCTAATCTTGCGATTGCTTTCGCACCCTTCCTTCCTTTCTCGGTAGAGAAGCTCAATCATATCCTCAATGTGGCATCCCTTGGTTCAGCTCCGTTATGGGAAGATCTTGGAAAAGACGGACTTCTTCCCGTAGGTCATAAACTCAATCCCGCGGAGTTGCTATTTGCCAAGATAGAGGACGAGCAGGTTGAAGCTCAGATAGCAAAATTAAATGCAACCAAGGTTGCAAATGAAGCAGCTGACGCAAAAAAAGCTGCTCAGGAAGAGCCCGCAATAGCTCCAGCTAAAGCAGAATGCACTTTCGACGACTTCCAGACAATGGATATCCGCACTGCGACAGTTCTCGAAGCAGAAAGAGTACCCAAAACCGACAAACTACTAAAACTTACCATCGACACAGGCCTCGACACCCGAACCATCGTATCAGGTATCGCGGAATACTACACTCCCGAAGAGATGGTCGGCAAACAAATCTGCATTCTCGCCAACCTCCAACCCCGCAAAATCCGCGGCATCGAATCCAAGGGCATGATCTTGATGGCTAAACAGGAAGACGGTAAAATGCGTATCGTCTCTCCGGAAGAGAAACTTGTGAATGGAGCCTGTATAGGGTAGTTTTTGGTGGTACGTGTTACGGGGTGCGAGTTGCGTGTTATTTCCGGAAAATTGGTAAATGGTGGATTATTTTTCCTTTTTCCGGATATTCTCCAGTGGGATAAGCGGTATGTAGCAATTTTCTAGTGGAGAACCCTTAAGATTCTTCATGAAAATACCGCGTAAAGCGCCCATTGCCGCAACAAGGAATGTGTCGATGATTGAATGGTTTTTAGATGTAAATGTTCCATCTCCTTTTATTGTAATCACATCCTTTATGGGAGAAAGGCCGAAGGTCATTTGAATCGTGTTGGTAGCAAGCATTACCCATCCCTCCTCGATTAAAATGGTAGCTTTTGCTTTAATGACAATTTTATCACTATCCATAACGGGTTTTATTTCGTGCCCTACTTGAATCTGTAATTTGTCATTGTTTAAGCCAGAGTAGTCGAACTCGTAGTTCATCTTAAACTCTATTTCAGCAATTGATTCAAGTTTATATTTTATCTCCATGCTTCAAAGTTTTAAAGTGCTAATGACAAACAACCTGATGTCGGATATACTTGCCAACTTCCAAATGAATGTGGTATAGTGCGAATATCTTCCATATCATAGACGGCAGACTTCCTTGTTTCAGACAAATTAACTTCAGCCTCCTCTTTGGAGACTATCTTGGTTGGAATAAATGACAATGGAAAGAGATCCATTCCTAAGCAATTGGCCATATCCGAAAGCGTGTCAAATGTGAAATTTCTGTTTCCGGAAAGTAACTCAGAAATTTCCGATTCGCTTTTGCCGAGCATCTTGGCGAACTCCTTCTGCGTAAGTCCTTTAACTTCTAACGTGTCTGCTATTTTGCAGGCAACAAGCATTCTTTCTCTTGTGCGACGAAGTTTATCTTCATCTATTGACGCAAGAATCTTTGTTAATACTTTGGATGGTTTTCTTCTTGTTGTCATATTTCAAGGTTTAAAAAGTCTGATTTTTCTAATGTCCCGTCTTCGAGGACTTTGAGGTCTTTTTCTATTATGGCTTTGTTTATACTTGCTGCAATAGCTCTCATTTGTTGGGCTTTTACGTTTAGCAAAGGATTCTCTTGATATGCTGAAATATCCGTCGGTTTATATCCTCCTGAACCAATGAATATGCATGTGTTATCAAATCTTAGGCAATAAAGCCGCATCCTTTTATACCATAGCGCAACAATTCCATCTCCCGGTGCCCCTTCATGCTCTTTGAAAAATTGAATTCGACAACCTGTATAATTGCCCATGGTCAGCAGCCTTGCAGCGATTTCTTCCAACTCCTCCTCATATTGTTGATTTTCATCAAAGAATTGGTTTAACAAAGTATCATCATCTCCCTCAAGTATAATTGAATAAATCTTTGCTTTATCGCCGGAGAATTCTGCTATTTCAACAATATCAAAGTTCATACTATCCCTACAATCCTTCTAATCTATATGCAAAATTGAGTAAAAATTCGGATATAACCAAATTTTCCGACAATTACTTGTGTATTTAGGCTACTTCATAAACAAAAACAACAGCGGCAAAAAATGCCGCTGTCGATGCCATATAGAATCATTATCTTTGTTTAGTTTATTATGTTAGAGTCCTAAACTCAAAACTCCAACTCCTCACTAAATCATTCATACACGCACCCCGTACCTCACACCCCGTAACCCGTACCGCGTAACTCGCAACACTCACCCCCGATATTTATCAGCCTGAGTTGCTATCAACTCTTTGTCTTCAAAATAATTGATCCGCATTGCGCGTTTGACATCTGCAAGTGTTTCTGCTGCTGCGGCACGAGCTGTTTCGGAGCCTTTTTTGAGCACTTCGTAAACATAGGGAATGTTCTGCTCAAGCTCTTTACGGCGCTGTCTTATCGGTTCCAGAACATCATTGAGTACTGCGTTGAGGAATGTCTTGATCATCATATCTCCAAGGCCTCCCTTACGGTACTGCTCCTTGACCTCTTCCAGATTGTGAAAATCAAAGTTCACCTTGCGTCCGTGGAAAGCGTTACCATATTTTTCAAAATGCTCATCCTTGCAGAAAGCATCCAGATAGGTGAACACGGTATTGCCCTCTACGTGGCCTGGATCCGACACCTGAAGATGCAGAGGATCCGTGTACATTCCCCTGACCTTTTCCCATACCTCCTCTGCGGAGTCGGAGAGATATATGCAGTTTCCAAGTGATTTGCTCATCTTGGCCTTGCCGTCTGTGCCAGGAAGGCGCATACAGGCGGAATTATTCGGCAGAAGCGCTTGTGGCTCCACGAGAGTCTCTCCATAGGTGGAGTTGAACTTGCGCACGATCTCGCGTGCCTGCTCGATCATCGGTATCTGGTCTTCGCCAACAGGTACAATGTTGGCTTTAAATGCAGTAATATCCGACGCCTGACTGATGGGATAGCAGAAAAAACCGACCGGAATCCCCGCCTTGTTGTCTGCCTCTTCGGCATTATCGCTATAGCCGCGGAAATGTATCTCTTGTTTCACAGTAGGGTTGCGCTGGAGACGCTGTACCGTCACAAGATTCATATAGTAGAATGTGAGCTCGGTAAGCTCGCTAATTTGTGACTGTATGAAGAGGACCGACTTTTCGGGGTCAAGTCCCGCTGACATATAATCAAGGGCTACTTCTATGATGTTTTCGCGTATTTTATCGGGATTGTCCGCATTGTCCGTGAGGGCCTGAGCATCTGCAATCATTATGAATATCTTCTCATATTCGCCGGAGTTTTGAAGCTCTACCCTGCGACGGAGCGAACCTACATAGTGTCCTATATGGAGACGACCCGTAGGGCGGTCTCCTGTCAAAATAATCTTTCCCATCAATTATTCAATTAATCTTTTACTTCTTTGAGCTTTTCCCTGATCTTGATTTCGATCTCTTCACAAAGTTCGGGATTGTCCTGAAGGAGGCGTTTAACCGCGTCACGTCCCTGTGCCAGACGCTGGTCGCCATAACTGAACCACGATCCGCTCTTTTTGATTATATCGAAATCTACACCGAGGTCAACTATCTCGCCAATACGGGAGATGCCCTCTCCGAATACGATGTCAAACTCCGCCTTGCGAAAGGGGGGAGCCAATTTGTTTTTGACAATCCTTGCACGTGTGCGGTTGCCGGTGGCCTCTTCGCCATCTTTGATCTGTGTGATTTTGCGGACGTCAACACGTACCGAAGCGTAGAATTTGAGTGCGTTTCCACCTGTGGTAGTCTCCGGATTCCCGAACATGATGCCTATCTTTTCGCGAAGCTGGTTGATGAAAATACAGCAGGTGTTGGTCTTGGCAATATTGGCTGTGAGTTTGCGGAGTGCCTGACTCATCAAGCGGGCTTGTAGGCCTACCTTGTTGTCGCCCATATCGCCTTCGATCTCAGCCTTGGGTGTGAGGGCGGCGACGGAATCTATGACCACGATGTCAATGGCACCGGAACGGATGAGGTTGTCGGCAATTTCGAGTGCCTGCTCTCCGTTGTCGGGCTGTGATATCAAAAGCGTGTCGATATCGACACCGAGATTGATCGCATAAGTGCGGTCAAATGCATGCTCGGCATCAATGATGGCTGCTATTCCGCCGGCTTTCTGGGCCTCTGCAATCGCGTGGATGGCGAGAGTTGTCTTTCCACTCGCCTCAGGACCATAAATCTCGATTACCCTGCCGCGAGGATATCCCCCAATACCAAGGGCGTTGTCCAGGGCAATGGAGCCGGTAGGAATAATAGAAACTTCGAAACTCGGCTGATCTCCCATCTTCATGATCGTCCCCTTTCCGAAATCCTTCTCAATCTTGTCAATAGTCGCCTGGAGGGCTTTTAGCTTCTCCGGATTCTTCCCTGCAGTTGTCTGTCCGGGTTCTTCTTTTCCTTTTGCCATAATTTGTTTTTTTTGAATGTTACTAAATAGCTGAAAAATCTGCTTATTCCTGCCACAAATATACTCCATTTTTATGTGAAAACATTCTTTTTGTATTAAATTTGCGGGGGGAATATGAAATTCGCGAAAGATGAAACCTAAGTTGCTGGGAATGTCGTTGTTACAGCTTCAGGAGGTCGTAGCAGGCCTCTCGTTGCCGAAATTTGCAGCCGGACAGATAGCTGACTGGCTCTACGCAAAAGGCATTAGAGAAATATCCGGCATGACAAACCTTTCCATTGCTGCCCGCACTGCTCTCGAAGAGCACTATCAGATAGGTCATACGCTCTACACCGAAAAATTTATCTCTTCGGACGGTACCAAAAAGTATATTTTTCCAACTTCCATTGCAGGGAGGTACATCGAGACTGTGATGATACCGGAGTATGAGGGTGAAAATGACACGGAAATGGGCAGAGCCACCATTTGCGTCTCCTCTCAGGTTGGATGCAGGATGAACTGTTCCTTCTGTATGACCGGAAGATCGGGATACCATGGTCAGCTGACTGCAGCGGAGATTATATCACAATTTATGAATATTGATGAGGAGCAGGAGCTAACCAATGCGGTTTTTATGGGAATGGGAGAGCCGCTGGATAATTGGGATGAGGTGTCAAGGGCGTTGCAGATTCTCACCTCGGAGTGGGGTTTCGGCTGGAGTCCCAAGCGCATCACACTCTCTACTATCGGAGTGCTGCCCAAGCTCAAGAACTTTTTGGATGAATCCAAATGCCACCTGGCAGTAAGTTTGCATAATCCATTTGACGAAGAGCGTGCAGCATTGATGCCGGTGCAGAAAGCCTTCAAACTGGAGGATGTTCTCTCGCTTATCCGCCGCTATGATTTTAGAGGCCAGCGTAGGGTTAGCTTCGAGTATATAATGTTTTCAGGAGTCAACGATACCAAACGCCACGCGGATGCGCTGATAAAAATGCTTTTGGGGCTTGAGTGCCGCATCAACCTTATCAGATTCCACTCCATACCCGGCTTACAGCTGCAAAGCTCTCCACTTACGAGGATAGATGATTTCAAGGCGCGACTCAACAATGCCGGCATTATAACTACCCTGCGCATCTCACGCGGTGAGGATATTATGGCAGCATGTGGGCTTCTCGCAGGACAAGAAAGATAGAATTTGTATGAAAAGGTTGATATTTATATCCATATTTCTTCTTACGATCAGCATTGCTGCTTTCGGCCAAAGACCGAAGGTAGGTTTAGTATTGTGTGGAGGTGGAGCAAAGGGAGCGGCACATGTTGGAGTGCTCAAAGTGCTTGAAGAATACGGAATACCTATCGATTATATTGCAGGTACCAGCATGGGTGCCATTGTTGGGGGCCTCTATTCCATTGGTTATTCTGCCGGTGAATTGGATTCTCTTGTAATGGCGCAAGATTGGGATTTCGTGATGAGCGACAAGGTGCCCCGTAAGCAAGTTTCTTTCGAGGCCAAAAAGTATGACGACCGCTTTGTACTCAAAATTCCATTTTCTTTTAGAAGAGATAGAGGCGAAAAAGCCCAAAAGAGAGCGTTGACTCGCGATCGTAATATAATCGGACCTCCTCCGCCACTCCGTGGACAGCAGGAGTCATCATTCCTGTCTAATATTCCGATGTATTATGTTAGCGGTCATAATGTTTATAATCTCTTTACAAAATATTCGGTAGGTTATCAGGATTCTATTGATTTTGACAATATGCCGATTCCTTTTGCTTGTGTGGCCGTGGATCTGGTCAGCAAAAAGGAGGTTGTGTTCCGCAGTGGATATTTTGTAGATGCAATAAGGGCATCGATGGCCATTCCCGGGTTCTTTGCTCCGGTGAGAATGAACGATATGGTGCTGGTGGATGGTGGAATGCTGAACAATTACCCCGTAGATGTGGCCAAAGAGATGGGAGCTGATATCATAATTGGTGTAAAGCTTGGTTTTGACGACAACCATACCTCCGGTATAGAGAATATAGGAGATCTGTTGAACGAACTGTTAGCTCTCTATATGGAAGAGAAGACGGTGGAGGCAATCGATAAGACGGACATTGTTATAGCTCCCAGCGTCAAAGACTATTCCACGATGAGTTTTGACATACCGAGTCTCCGTAAATTAATTGATAATGGTGAAGCGGCCGCCAGGGAAAAAAGCCAGGAACTTGTACGTCTCAAGGCATATCTGGATGAAATGGAACAGAAGGAGCAAAATACTCTCATAGGTCCTAAAGCACTCAGGAAACGTTACCCCAAAGCTATCCATATCGACCAGGATTCGATAGTCATCGGCAAGGTTTCTTTTACAGGTCTTTCTCACAGGGATGCCGAATGGCTTTTGAAAAAGAGTAAATTCAAGCCGGGGGCGGTAGTTACCGGCCACGAGATTGATGAAGAGATCTCCAAATATTACAATACAGGGTCATTTTCGTCGGTGACTTACCTGCTCAAAGGCACCGAGAGCCCCTATCATCTGGAGGTCAATTTCGTCAAGGGACTAAGTTCGCAACTTGGCATCGGGTTTAGGTTTGACTCGGAGGAAATTGCAACCGTAATGCTCAATGTAAGTGCAAATAATCTGGCACTATATGGCTCTAAGGCATCTATAACGGCCAAATTAGCTTACAATGCAATGTTTGTGGCGGACTATTCTTATGCGTTCAAGGCAAATTTGCAGTTCAATACTTCATACACTTTCAGGACATCCGACCTGAATATATTTGACAAAGGGTTGAGGGCTGACAACATTTCATTCTACAATCATATTGCCGACCTCAATTTTTCGACCAGAAGGTTTGTCAGTGGCCAGACTTCTCTTGGAATGAAGTTCCATTCATTCAATTTCAGATCGGTTCTATCCTCTTCAGATGTGCCGCCTATTTATGACCCGGATATCGGCCGTTCCAATTTCATCAGCGCCTACGCCAAATTTAAACTTGACAGGATGGACAGGGAGCATTTTCCAACCGGCGGATTTGTTCTGAATTCCGGTTTTTCCTACCATTTCAACTGGCTTAAGCCGGATGAATATCCCTTCTCCGTGGCCAATCTTCATTTCTCTGTTGTCATTCCCCTTTTCAGCGAATTGGCACTGATTCCGACTATTTACAATAGGACGCTTATCGGCGGTAATATTCCGGTAGCCTTTATGAACTTGATGGGAGGCTATGAGGAGGGCAGATATATGGAACAGCAGATTCCATTTATGGGATTCAACTATACTTATGCCTTTAAAAATATCCTTACCGTCGCCTCCCTGGATGCACGATTGCGTCTTGGCCGCTCGCACTACATATTCGCCTCCGGCAGTTACGCATTGGATAGTGAAGGCATTACGGATATAATTGCAGGGCCCGGTATTGTTGGTGTACGTCTTGGCTATTCTTACGATTCCCCGATAGGTCCGATTTCATTCAATTTGCACTGGTCCAATTTCACCCGCAGGGTGGGAGCCTATCTGAGTCTCGGTTATTCATTCTGATCTATTATGAAGAAAGATGCGGTGTTGGATAGGATGAGGCGGCTCTGTAGCCGTGGTGAGCGTTGTCGTAGCGATATTCTGCGTAAAGTGATCGCTTGTGGAATTCCCGAACCTGAATCGGTGGTAGAGCAGCTTGTCAGGGAAGGTTATATCGATGATGCAAGATATGCAAGAGCCTTTGCGAGGGACAAAAGTTCGCTCCAGGGTTGGGGAAAAGTAAAAATAAGAGTAGATTTGCAGCGTAAAAGTATTGATGAGTCGGCCATAACGGCTGCGCTTTCTGAGATTGATTCCGCGGCAGCGGAAAAAAAACTTAAAAAGCTTGCTTTGGCAAAACTCGGACAACTTCGAAATGAAAGCGATCCCAATGTACGCAAAGCCAAATTTATGCGTTACCTTATGGGCCGTGGTTACACTTATGCTGAAATAGTGGCGATATATGATAACAACAGAACAGACTAAAGAATATAAACAGCGTGTAATGGCGTTGGGGAGGTCTCTTTGACATCGCTGCAAAGCGTGAAGAACTCACTACAAAACAATTGAAAACCACCGCTCCCGATTTCTGGGATGATCCCAAATCCGCTGAACTCTTTTTAAAGGAGGTTTCAGGTCTACGTCATTGGGTTGATAGTTATAATAAAATAGAGTCGCAGATGGCTGATCTTGAGACACTCCTCGAATTTGGCGAAGATGCTTCGGATGATGTTTCTGCTGCGGCAAAGTCGCTGCAGAGTGCAATTGAATCACTTGAACTACGCAATATGCTCGGTGAAGAGGGCGACAACCTCGGAGCACTTCTCAAGATCAATTCCGGTGCCGGTGGAACCGAAAGCAACGACTGGTCGGCAATGCTGATGCGAATGTATATACGGTGGGGTGAACGCAACGGATATAAAGTACATGTTTCTGAACTTCTTGAAGGGGATGAAGCGGGCATCAAGTCTGTCACTATTGAGTTTGAAGGCGACTATGCTTTCGGTTACCTCAAGAGCGAGATCGGAGTCCACCGTCTCGTAAGGATATCTCCCTTCAATGCTCAAGGCAAACGTCAGACCACATTCTCCTCCGTATTTGTTTATCCCTTGGTCGATGAGACCATTGAGATTGAGATCAACCCATCCGACCTTGAGTGGGATACTTACCGCTCTTCAGGAGCAGGAGGGCAGAATGTAAACAAGGTTGAGACGGGAGTCCGAGTAAAACATATTCCCACAGGCATTGTCGTGGAGAATACCGAGACTCGTTCCCAGATTGACAACCGTCAGAACGCTCTGCGTATCCTCAAATCCCATCTCTACGACCTGGAACTCAAGAAACGTCAGGAAAAGCAAGCCGAGCTTGAGGGACAGAAAAAGAAAATTGAATGGGGTTCACAAATACGCAGTTATATCCTCCATCCCTACAAGATGGTCAAGGATCTTCGCACCAACTACGAGACGTCAGATATTCAGGGCGTCCTCGATGGTGATCTTAATGCATTTATGAAAGAATTTTTAATGAATTACTAATACAATGAGAACAAAAATCGTAGCAGGCAACTGGAAGATGAACACCACAGTTGCAGAAGGAAAAGCTCTTGCACAGGAGATTGTTGCCGCTTTGGATAGCGTGCCCTCAGATGTGCAACTTATAGTAGCGCCTCCATTCACCCATCTGGTGACAGTTGCAGAGGTGATCAAAGGGACTCCCATAGCGCTATCGGCGCAAAATTGTGCAGACCAGCCTAAAGGTGCCTACACAGGTGAAGTGGCGGTTTCCATGCTCAAAGATGCAGGTTGCACCTACACCATCCTCGGTCACTCCGAGAGAAGAGAATATTATGGTGAAACCTCTGAAAAACTGGTAAAGAAGATTCGTCTTGCACTTGAGGCCGACATAAGACCTATTTTCTGCGTAGGTGAGAACCTCGAAGAACGTAATGCCGGTAAACACTTCGATGTAGTCGGGGGGCAAATTGAAGAGGTGCTGTTTCAGTTTAATTCCGAGGCTATGAAAAAAATCGTAATTGCTTATGAACCGGTATGGGCCATAGGTACGGGAGTGACAGCTACCTCCGAGCAGGCTCAGGAGATCCACGCCTTTATACGAAAATTCCTTACAGAACGTTTCGGAAGCGAGGTTGCAGAGGCGACATCCATTCTTTACGGAGGCAGTTGCAAACCCTCAAATGCCCGCGAACTCTTTGCTTGTGAGGATATAGACGGAGGACTTATCGGTGGAGCTGCATTAAAGGCAGAGGATTTTATCGGCATCGCCACGAGCTATTGATTATGGACTATATCGTAGTCCATATTGAGGTGAGCCCCTTTACCGAAGAGAGGGCCGAGATAGTGTTGGCGGAGATAGAAGAACTCGGATTTGAGAGTTTTTCCATTGAAGATCCCTATCTTCATGCCTACATACCAAAGAAAGAGTTTTCTGAAAGCGCTTTAAAGGCGCTTCTCAGTGCCTATGCTACAGGTGAGTTCAAGGTATACTATAACACGGAACTCATCATGGAGCAAAACTGGAATGCACTCTGGGAGTCCAATTTCGAGCCTATTGTGATCGATGGACTCTGTACTGTCAGGGCTTCGCACCACAAAAACCTGCCTCCTACAAAATATACCATTACAATAGATCCGAAGATGTCTTTCGGTACAGGCCACCATCAGACTACCCATCTCATGATGGAGGGGTTGTTAGAACTTGGTGATATCATCAAGGGCCTTCAGGTGTTGGATATGGGTTGTGGTACGGGTATTCTTGCCATTCTTGCCGCAAAAATGGGAGCCAAAGTTCCGGTTCATGCTATAGATGTAGACCATATCTGTTTCTATTCCGCACAAGAGAATGCTTACGAAAATGGAGTGGGGGAGATGATACATGTGCTTTGCGGAGACGCATCACTGCTTCAGGCTTCGAAATACGATCTGATTTTAGCCAACATAAACCGCAATATCCTTCTTGAGGATATGAAAACCTATGCCAGGTCTTTGCGTCCAGGTGGAGAACTCTTTATCAGCGGTTTTTATACCGAAGACGTGCCGATGCTCTTGGAAGAGGCATCAAAATATTCACTTGAAATGGTTTCGAGTCGAGAACGTGACAGATGGAGTATGGTAAGGCTAATCTCGCCTATTCATAGAAATAATTGACTCCGCCGCGAACTCTATTTGTTGTCACTGTTTTGGCCAAAAACCCTATCGTGTAATTGAAATTGTTGAAATAGATGTTATGGAAGTGGTTGGAGCCTGAGACCGTTCCTTTGAGATAAAGTTCATACGTCGTATTGGGAACGATTTCAGGAGCGGATATGAGCAAACTGAGAACGCTCTGGTATTTTCTGGTGGCCTTGTATGCCGCTATGAAATTGCCGGTAAGTTTTTTTACCGCAACGACTGAAGGTTCGTACAGTGTGGTATTGTAAATCACGGATTGCTGGGTAGATCCGGATTCGTTAGGAACACAACTTTTACCGCCCGCTGCGACCAAACGACCTCCTTTTATCAGTATTGAAGCTTTGGTGCTCAGTGCCTTGCCGGCTCCGTCGGAGCCCAGTGCAAGGGTTAAGCCTCCGGAGAATGTCATATCGTCGTCGCTGTGCATTGCATAACCGGCCAGACTGTAGCAGTAAACTGAGCCGCCGCTGATATCGAGTGTGGATGCAGTACCCATGGATGTGTTGAATGAGGTCAATTCTACCATGCCTCCGCTGATGGCGAGAGGACCTTTGGAGTAGATTGCCATGTTATAGGTGGACTCGGTATGGATGGCTATGGAGCCGGCGCCGATACTAAAATTGCCGTCACTCTTGAGTATTGCGGCGCCCGCAGCAGTACTAATGGCACTTATAGTCCCTCCGTTAATTGTAATGTCGCCTTTGCAGTAAATTCCTGAGCCATTTGTTGTGATGTGGGAGATCTTTCCATCTGTAATATTTAAATCACCCTCGCTGTAAATGCCGGCAGGTGTATGATAGTTTCCAAGTGTGTAGGTGCAAAGAATAGTTTCGCCAATAAATGTTTTACCTTTAACATAAATGCTATGTGATCCGGTACCGTAAGTATCTGTGATAATTGTGTCTCTATTCGCTATTGTCAGATCTCCGGCCGCTTCGATTGCCGGTGCATGCTCTCCGAGTGTGGAGAATCTGAGTCTTCCGCCTGTGATATTAATTGAACCCTCTTCTGGATGGGATGCAACCAGTCCGCCTTGAGATGAAAGTGATTTGATGTATCCTCCGGCAATATTTATATCTCCTTGACTAGAATGTATGGAATAAGCTGCCGCTTGCTTAATGAGTATAGATGCCTGGTCTATGGAAATAGGACCTTCACAACGGATAGCGTCTCCACCTATACCTCTAAGTTGCAGATAGCCTTTACCGCTGATGTAAAGGGGCCCATAGCATATAATGGTAGCAATAGCACTATTTGTCTCTTCATTGCCATCAATAAGACGGTTGGAGGTTTTGTCTTCAACTATCATAGAACAACCATTTTTTGCGAAAAGGGCAATTGCAGGAGCCTTAGGACTTGTAATTATTGTGCCGTTGAGGGTAAGTTTAAAATGGTTTTCACCGTGAATCTCTACAGAACCGTTTTTTGTGACTCCTTGTAGGTAATAGGAATAATTGCCTTTACTTGAGGGTTTTATGACTAAATGCCCATTATTGTTTGTGATGTCAATGCTTTCGAAGGGGTTGTGTATCTCCACGCCACTTTCTTTGAATGTAATGACAACAGCATCCGATGGGATTACTGTTTGGCTGTTTAGTACCAGAGTATCTTCCTTTGGGTTTATTACCGGTGGATTAACGCTTATAGTGAGTTTTCCCTTGTCTCCTTCGTCAGGTTCGGGAAGGGGATCCACTACTTCTCCATTGTCATCATCATCTCCATTGTCGGGCTTAATATCGCAGGAAACTGCAGTAAGAGTAAGGTAGAGCGAAACCGCTACGATGGCCGTTATGATGGTTTTTAATTTCTTTATAATCATAACATAAATCTATTTCGTAATAAAGCACAAACTTAATCTTTTCTCTACAAAAAGAATACAAACGTACCCTTTTTTTGTAGAAATATAAAAAGTTAAGTACTTTTGCAGGCCTTACATAAAACTCTCATTTGCGGGCGTGTTGTAACTGGTAGCCAAGCTAGACTTAGGATCTAGTGCCGAAAGGCGTGGGGGTTCGAGTCCCTTCGCCCGCACAAAAATCCCCTCTCAATCGTTTGATTTTGAGAGGATTGTTTTTTGAGTCTTATGCGGTTGCTTTGGATTTGACCACAACTCGGTTGTAAATCAACAGCCCTATGATGCTGACAATTCCGATAATGGAAAGAAGTGCCCATAACTGACCCGGTCGGCCCATTTCATCCACAAATTTCACATAGAGTGCAGAACCGAGAAAAGAACCTATGGAACTGCCTATAACTCCGTAGAGGAAGGAATAACCCATATAGAGAGCTTTCTTGTCGGGAGGGGATATCATACCTATGTAGGAGAGAAACTTGGGATGGGTGGTCATTTCACCGAGAGTGAAGACCATAAGTCCGGTAATGAATACCCACGGCTTTGACGAGATGCTCAATATAAGCATACCCAGCGTGCCCAAAGCCAGACCGGTAATCATAGTGGGAAGAGGACGGGTCTTGGCCACAATCTTCGAGACGAAAAGTTGGAGGCAGATGATTACTCCGGCATTGACCACAGTCACATGCTCGGTATCGAACACCCACGAGGGATTCTCTACAAATAGTCCCAGTAACGAGTTGACAGCATTGTTGACGGGCGTCATATCCATATAATCCCTGAGATACCACAACACCGTACCGTACATCTGGAAATAGAGGATCCAGAATCCCGAATATAGCAGTATAAAGATAATGAACTTGAAGTCCTTGAGTACCGTAAGGATACCAAGAAGCGTTTCGCCAACGCTCTTCTGCGGTGTATCAGGGTCTCGTAGAGAAATGGGTTCTTTATAGAAAAAGGTGTTGATAAGCATAAGTATCAATCCCACACATGCAGCCATGTAGAAAATATATTCATACCCCATAGCTTTGAGGTTGGGAATCAAAAACAGAGGGAAGAGGAATGCTCCGAGGTTGATCGACCAGTAGAATATGCCGAATCCGAGGGTGGAATTGGTCTCATCCGTTGACTTGGCTATTGTACCGCTGATAACCGGCTTGAAAAATCCGGCACCTATCGCCATAAGGATCAGCGAGGCAAAGACAAGACCATAATTGGTGAATACACCTGTAAGCGCATAGCCAACCGTAATGCAAGCAAAGGCAAAAAAGAGAATTTTGCGGTAGCCGTAACGGTCTGCTATTCCACCTGCAACAATCGGAAGAAAGTAGAGAAGAGGCTGGATAGTCCCCATTATCGTACCTGCCTGCATCCTCGAAAAACCGAGTCCGCCATCCATTGCACCTGCTACCAGATAGACGGATAAAACCGACAATACACCATAATAGGCCCCTCTTTCGAAGAACTCCATTACAATTGCCACCCAAAAGTTTCTTTGAAATTTGCTTCTCATAATGAATCTTAGAGATAAATTCTTGAGCCTTTCACGGGACTCGAACCCGCGACCTGCTCATTACGAATGAGCCGCTCTAACCAACTGAGCTAAAAAGGCCTGATTTGTGGCTGCAAAAATACAAATTTTTTAAAGAAAAAGCTTTTTAGGTGAACAACTTCACATTATTTTACTTACCTTTGTCGGCAACACAGCATGAGAGTGCGCATTTAAGATGAACAGAATTATTACAAACAACTATTATTACTACTATTACCGCCGTTCCACCGACCGGGGATAGTACCCTTATGTATTTGAATATCTGTTTCATGTCCCGGTCCTTTTGGAGCGGGTTTTTTTTTGAAAAAAATCAAGGAACAATATTAAAAACTAAAAACACACAATTATGGCAAACATTAAATTTTTCTCAGGAGATGAGATTCCTCTGGAACTACACAAAGTGAGAATTGTACAAAAACTCCATCTCGTGCCCATAGAGCGCCGTCGCGACGCCATCAAGGAAGCGGGCTACAACACCTTCAAACTTACCACAAAGGATGTTTTTCTGGATATGCTCACAGATAGCGGCACCAATGCTATGAGTGACAACCAGCTGGCAGCGATGATGAGAGCGGATGACGCTTATGCAGGTTCGGAATCATTTGAACGCCTGCACAGGGGCGTGAAGGAAGTTCTTGGTAAGAAATACCTCCTCCCGGCCCACCAAGGGCGCGCCTGCGAAAACATCATAGCCAAGGCATTCATCAAACCCGGCCAGATAGTGCTCACCAACTACCATTTCACCACCACACTCGCTCATATCACGGAAATGGGCGGCAAAGTAATTGAACTCCTCCACGATGAAGCACTCCAGCTTGAATCCTCCAACCCCTTCAAAGGCAACATTGACATAGAAAAATTGGTCGCAGCCATCGAGGAGAATGGATCTAAGAACATCGCGTTCATACGTATGGAGGCTTCGACCAACCTTATAGGCGGACAACCCTTCTCAATCAGAAACATGATGGATGTGCGCAAGGTGGCAGATCACTACAATATAATGCTCGTACTCGATGCCAGTCTGTTGGGTGAAAACGCATATCTGGTGAAGCAGCGTGAAGAGAAATGGAAAGAGAATACTATGGCTGACATTGTAAAGATGATGACAGGATTGGCCGACCTTGTCTACTTCTCTGCAAGAAAGCTCACATCTTCGCGTGGAGGAGGCATCTGCACCAATGTAAGGGAACTCTATATGACAATGGAACCGCTGATTCCCTTATTCGAGGGATTCCTAACCTATGGTGGAATGTCCATCAGAGAGATTGAGGCGATGGCAGTGGGCATCTATGAGACCATTGATGAGACAATGATTAGTCAGAGTGTCAGTTTCATCAAATACTTCGTGGACAATGCCGTAAAGGCGGGAATCCCTATGGTGACTCCCGCCGGTGTGCTTGGAGCACACGTAAATGCGGGTAAATTCTGTGAACACATTCCCCAGCATGAATATCCAGCAGGGGCACTTGCGGCAGCATTTTATATTGTGTCCGGAGTAAGAGGGATGGAGCGTGGTACGGCTTCAAGCGTAAGAGATGAGAAGGGCAACGAGATTCCTGCGGATGTAGAGTTGCTGCGCCTTGCATTCCCCCGCAGGGTATTTACACTTTCACAGACAATGTATGCACTAGACCGCCTCACTTGGCTCTATGAGAACAGGCACCTTATCGGTGGTTTGAGATTTACCTATGAACCCACTGTACTAAGGTTTTTTATGGGAGAATTGGAACCTCTAACCGACTGGCCTTCAAGACTTGTGGAGAAATTCAGGAAGGATTTCGGTGACAGTCTGTAGTGGATGGTGTCGCTATTGTGCGGCTTATTTGAGCCGTACTACCCTGATACCGTTGTTGTTTTTTATGCCGCTGATATACTCTGTCAGCGGTTTTTTGCTTATGACTACCTCCATTTCGACCGAAGAGGCGTGGATAAAGGTCAATTGGCCATCCTGCCAATAGGCGTAGCCTACATGGGCGATGTCCAGTCCCTTGGCCGTGCTGTTGAAGCAGATAATGTCGCCTTCATGGATGAGACTTTTGCATGCGGCGATTTCATCCTTTGGGATATAGTAGTATTCGAAGCCGTTGAGATACTCCTCTGCGGTTCGTATTCCGTCAATCAAAGAAGGTTTTTCCCTTAGTTGGCGGTATGAATCGGTATGTGTGCTCATAAAGGAGAACTCCTGTGGCCAGACAATGCCTCCGATATCTGCGGTAATCTCCTCCATAATACCTCTGTCGGCTGCTTGCCGAATCCATTCCGAAGTGTAGTGTATACGTGAGGAATAATCTCCCACAATGCCGTTGCGGTAACGGAGTTCCCTCAGATTATCGCAATAGGAATCGAAGCCGGGATTCTCCTCCTTGAGTGTGAGAGAGAATGCCAAACACATTTCTACAAAGAGAATGCAGTCGGTCTTGTCCATACAAACAGTTAGCATTTCGGGGTCCTGTTCAAGTGTGCCGGCAACATAGGGAGTGCCGAGTTTCATAAGTGCGGTCTCTATTACCAGTAAATCCATCGGCAGATCCTTGTGGGGCAGCATCTGTTCCAGTAGTCTCTCAAATGATGCTTTGTCTTCAGGGGTAAAACGTACTTGCGGTTGCGGCTGACTGCAGGATGCTGTAAGAGTGCAAAGGAGCACCATGATTGAAAGTATGTATCTCATAGCAATGGAATTATCAAAAAAGGTGAGACATAAGCCGGATTCTGTGCCTTTATTTTATAATGGCTCCTATCATTTATCTATCGCGACCTACCCCTCGGCAGCGGGCGAGCAACCCTTAATTGCCGGTATATTTGGTCTTGCAGCCTTCCGGTGCGTACCCCGCCGATGTCGCCATCGACGGTTGTGAGCTCTTACCTCACATTTTCACCCTTACCCTTGCGGGCGGTTGTTTTCTGTTACACGCTCCACAAACTCTCATCTGTCTGTGCTTTCCACAGGAAAGTGCTCTGCGCTGTCCGGACTTTCCTCTCCCGTAAGAGCGATAGGAAGTCTCACCTGCAGTGCAAAGATATGAATATATTTTGGAAAAGATATTTAAGGCACTTGATAGTGAATGAATTGATTTCAGTTTATTCTATTGTAAGTGAATCTTTATTTCTATATTTGTGGGGATGAAATGGATCGGAAGAATATTGCCGGCAATTGTTACCGCTATATTGCTCTGTGTTGCTACGCAGAGCGGGCATGCCGTTGCAGGACAACTATTTCTGCCTGATGATATTTCTACTTTTGCTGAGCAAGGCGACAAATTGCCTCTTCCTGAGGTGGCCCGCAGATGTGATTTGATGATGCCTGTAAATGCGGCAGGCGTCCCGGGAATACATTTCCAGCAGGTAGCAGGTTCAGCAACCAATTCTCCGGGCCATAAGAGGCAGACAGATTCCTTCAAGCGCTATACAACACTTCTTTACGGTAGAATCTGCCCCTGCGGTTTTGTCAGGGAGAACAAGATCTCATTTCTGGCCGCGTCATCACTTATGGATTCGGATGCAAGGCGCATTTCAAATCGTATTCTGATAATTTAGTGGTAACTGAGTCATTGCCTTTGTGGCAATTTAGGGAATGATCTCATTAGTAGTCTTTCCACTCATTATCCTATTATACAACTTTCAAAAGAATACGAAATGAACAATTTATTTGTAAAAACCAGGTCTACAAAAGATATAATAATATCAGCAGTTCTCCTGGCAGGAGGAGTCACAATGGTTGTACTCCCCACACCGGCATCAGTCAATATAGCAGGTCTTTTTTTAGCCTGTACGGGAATCGTGCTTTTAGCAGTACTCAAATCCGGCTGGAAGAATACCGAAACTCGTGAAAAATTCTACTCAAAAACTCTCTACTTTCCCAGGGAAATGGAAGGCAAATTGAAAGAGGCCATGGAGGGATCTCTCAAGAAAATAACTTCGGATACCTCAAACCAATCTTCAGCACTAAAACTGGACATCCTCTATAACAAAAAAACAGGTAAAGCATTCTGCCAGCTCTCCGAATATATACCTTACCAGTATCACCCCTTCACTGAAATGATTCCTAAGCCGGTGGATGAAGTGCTACATCTTGTCTGAATGAAATTACGATGGAATATGTAATTTTGATAATATCGCTGGTTGCAATAGTCTTCGGGGCCGACCGTTTTGTGGATGGCTCCGTTGGCATTGCACGCCGTTTGAAAATCTCCGACTTTGTAATTGGAGCTGTTGTAGTGGGATTTGGCACTTCATTTCCCGAACTGCTTGTCAGTCTTAAGGGAGCCATTTCAGGCAATGCCGATGTTGCCATCGGTAATGTAGTCGGCTCCAATATCTTCAACGTGCTCGGCATTCTTGGAGTGACCGCATTACTGTTTCCGATAGCGACAACGAGGGAAAATATTCGAAGGGATGCCCCTTTTTGTTTCGGTGTCAGCATATTGCTTGTTCTTCTGGCCTTCAACTTTTTTACAGGTGGTGAAACTGTCATATCTAGGTTAGAAGGCATAGTACTTATCGCTGTCTTTGCCTCATTCTTATGGATGACGCTCAGAAAAGGAAGTCAGAACTCATCAGTTGAAACCGAGGAACAATCGTCTAATCGTAAGCCTTTGTGGTACAGTATTGTAGTTGCGATTATGGGACTCGCGGTCCTGATATTGGGATGTCATTTCTTTGTGGAACAAGCAGTGTTGATTGCCCGAAATTTCGGTGTTAGTGATGCCTATATTTCGATCACTCTCATAGCTTGCGGTACTTCTCTTCCGGAACTGGCGGCATCTGTTGCTGCAGCCTTGAAAAAGAATACCCAGATGGCTCTTGGAAATGTCATTGGCTCAAATATCTTCAATATCACTTTTATATTGGGATCCAGTTCTTTGGTCAGGCCACTCCACAGCCCGGATATTGTGCTTACGGATTATCTTGTGATGACGGGTGCAGCACTTCTGTTGATGGTTTTTGCCAAAACAAAAGTGAGGATTTCAAGATGGGAGGGGGCTTTGATGTTTGCAGCTTTCGTTGCCTACAATATCTGGCTTGTGAGTATGCAGGGCTGATCGCTCTTATGGTTTCATTACTGCCTGCCAACAGGCTTTGCGGAGAGTGCCTTTCACATCGTCTCCATCATATTGCCAATACATTATACCTTTCATGCCATTCCTATGGAGCCATTCACCTTTGAGTGCTATGCTTCTCGCATTGTCGTAGCCGCAATAAAAGCTGTTGTTTGATTTGAGTGTCACATAAGGGACACCGGCAGCCTCATCAAAATTATCAATCTTGTAGGTATTGGGATCAAGGGCCAGGATTGCGTAGTAGTTGATGGCAGTAGGTGCGGTGCTGAATGAGCGACGACCGTAGAATGGTATTCCAAGTACCAGTTTGGATGGTTTAACTCCGGCATCAAGATAGGCAGCGAGAGCTCTTTCGCAGTCGACATATGCTCTTGGGGAGTTTATTGCAGAATGATGGTTGGGTGCGGCATCCATATCGTAGGTCATGATATTTACAAAGTCCACATAGGGATCAACGGCAGCAATGTCGATATATCTCCAACCTCCGCTCACTGCAACCTTGTCTTTGACATATCCGGCGTATGAAAGGATATATTTGTCACCAAGAGTTTCGCGAAGCTGTTTCATAAGCAAAACGTGGTTTTGAATATCAATACTGGGGTCACAGGCGTGTCCGCTCCATGAAAGGCCCGGAAATTCCCAATCTATATCAATGCCGTCAATGCCCCATTTCTCCAGAAAAGCCTTGCAATCCTCCGCAAACTTCTTTCGTCCCTCTTCAGTGCTTGCCATTTTGGAAAAACCGCCGCCCTGTTTATTGTCGGAATTGGATACGGTATGAGAAAAAGAGAGTGAGATCTTCAGGTCCGGATTTACCTTTTTGAGTTCCACTATTGTCTCGAAACGAGACTGATTCCCTTGAAGTTTAAACCCCTTGTACTCACCATCCACCACATAAAGTTCTGCAAAAGCGTAGTTGATGTGCGTTATGATAGAGGGCTCGGGAATCTTTGCTCCATAATATGTGACATAAGCACATACATTTCTTCCCTCGATTTTAGCGTAAGGCACAAATGGCTTCTCCGGCTCACCATTGTTAGGGTTATTAGGTTCGTCGGGATCAATAGGGTCTTTGTGACAGGATGCTATTGTCAAAGCACAAGTCA
>Ga0255341_1001285_pt1 | contig 36427 bp, 34 predicted proteins | sample wastewater_treat_8_FD_192418 | JGI IMG/M metagenome (GOLD analysis project Ga0255341, IMG submission 192418) | Wastewater microbial communities from Lulu Island WWTP, Vancouver, Canada - plant12 | ecosystem: Engineered > WWTP > Wastewater > Unclassified | place: Canada: Vancouver, British... | reverse complement strand
TGCTCAGGCCGCAGTATGCATCGGACGCCGAGTTTCGTGAGAGATTCAGGCGGGAGGCCCAGAGCGCCGCGGCTCTGTCTCACCCCAATATCGTGAATGTATACGATGTAGGCAGCGAAGACGGATCCAACTACATTGTCATGGAGTGTGTGGACGGCCGCACGCTCAACGATATCATAGTCAGCGAGGGCCGGCTCAGTGTGGACCGGACCGCCGACTACAGCGCGCAGATACTGGATGCGCTGGATCACGCGCACGCCAACGGAGTCATCCACCGCGACATAAAGCCGCACAATATCCTGATTACGCGCGACGGGCGCGTAAAGGTAACTGACTTCGGCATAGCGCGGGCGGTGTCGGCGAGCGCTCTCACCGAGACGGGCAGAGTCATCGGAACGGTAAACTACACCTCGCCCGAGCAGGCACGTGGCGCGCCCGCCACCGCGGAGTCCGACATCTACTCGCTGGGCGTAGTGATGTATGAGATGCTCACCGGCAAGCTGCCTTTCGCCGGGGATACGCCGGTGTCGGTGGCTCTTAAGCATGTGCAGGAAGAGCCGGCCCCGATCTCGCTCCTGAACCCGACCGTCCCGCCCGAGTTCGAGCGCGTAGTCATGCGGGCGCTGGCCAAAAAGCCTGAGGATCGGTGGCGAACGGCCCGCTCGCTCAAGAATGCGATTGCCCGTGCTCGCCAGGAGATGGCCGACAGTGGGCGGCGACCGCCGCTTCCTGCAGCGGGCATGGAGGGCATGGAGCGTGAGGCGCCGCCAGAGCGGCCGCTTCACGATGAGCACAATATCACGAGGCCGTTCGAGAAGACGGGGGAGGCCTTCGAAGTGCAACGCGACGATTCCAAGCGTTCCCAGCCGGAACCCGTCCGCGAAGGCGCACGATCGCGGCGCCTCAGGATCTGGGCTACCGTAGTGGCACTCATGTTGCTGATGGCGGGAGTGGTCTTTGGCGCGCTTCACGCGTTCAGGGAATGGATCCAGGTGGAGGAGGTTGCTGTGCCCGAGTTCGTTGGGCTGACTCTTCCAGAGGCTGAAGGGGCCGCAAGGCGCAACCGGCTGGCTCTCGATGCATCGGTCAAGCGCTACGACGACAAGGTGGAGTACAACCGCATCATCTCGCAGGACCCTGTGGCAGGTGTGAAACGTAAGGTCCATTCGGCAGTGCGCGTGGTAGTGAGTCTTGGCCCGGAGATGGTGACCGTGCCCGACCTGTTCAACAAGACAGAGCGAGAGGCGCGGTTCGAGCTAGAGGGCATGAACATCGCCTTGGGCGAGAAGACCGACGGGTACCACGAGGAAGTGCAGCCCGGCAGGATAATCGAGCAGCAACCGGAGGCCGGCCTGTACGTATCCAAGGGGTCGCGGATCGATGTCGTCATATCGGTGGGCCCTCCGCCTCCGCCGCCTGAGGTGCCGCTGGTTATCGGGATGACTCTGGAGAGGGCTACAGAGACGCTGAATGCCCTGGGCCTTGCAGTCGGCGACGTGACGACCAGGTTCAGCATCCTATACCAGGAAGGAACGGTTGTAGACCAGTCGCCTGCTCCATACGGACGCGTGGAGGCGGGCACGACTGTGGACTTGGTAGTGGCCGAACGGAACAGGGAAGGCGGCGGATCTACGTCCTATCTGGGGTCGCGTCGATTCGCAGTCACTTACACGGTTCCGCCCGGTCCTTCCATGCAGGAGATAGTGATCAAAGTCATCGACACCTACGGCGAACGGGTCAGCTACGGCCCCCGCTCGCATAGTCCCGGCGATAACATCGCCCATGTCGTGGAGGTATTCGGGCCTGGGAAGATAGAGGTATGGGTGGATGGACGTCCGGTGAGAGCTGACGATGTATGATACTGGCGTCGTGGTGAGGCTGACCGGCGGCATATGCTGGGTGCTCCCGGACGCAGGCGGTGAGGCCGTGCGCTGCGCTGCCCGCGGCAATGTCAGGAAACGTGCAGGCGGGGTGGCGGTAGGCGACCGCGTGCGCATATCCTCCGGGCCGGGCGGCGAAGAGTGCGTACTGGAAGAGGTGCTGCCCAGGCAGACGTACCTGACCCGTCCTCAGGTGGCCAATCTGGATCAGGCGATTGTCGTGATGTCGGTCGCCCAGCCCGAACCCAATCTGCATCTGCTTGACAGGCTGCTTGTGCTGGTGGAGCATTCAGGCCTGGACGCTGTGGTCTGCTTCACCAAGGCCGACTTGTCGTTTCCTCAGGAAGCCGAACGCCTGGTCGATTCCTACTCCCTGGCAGGCTACAAGGCGATCCTGACAAGCGCCCGCGCCCGTTTGGGCATTGGCATGCTATCGGAGGCGCTCGCAGGCAAGACGTCTGTGTTCGCCGGGCCTTCGGGCGCCGGCAAGTCGGCGCTTCTCAACGCGGTCCAGCCGGGCCACAACTTGGCGGAGGGCGAGCTCTCCGCGCGCATAGGGAGAGGCCGCCACACCACGAGAGAGGTCCGCCTCATCCCGCTGGATGTGGGAGGCCTAGTTGCCGATACGCCGGGCTTCTCCGTCCTCGATATCGAGTCGATCCGACCGTGCGACCTCGCCGGCGCCTTCCGCGAGATGCGCGAGTACACCCGGGAGTGCAGGTTCGTCGGGTGTGTGCATGATGCTGAGCCGGAGTGCGCGGTCAAACAGGCTGTGCAGGAAGGCAAGATAGACAAGGGCCGATATCAGCGATACTTGACGTTCCTAGGTGAACTGAGGGAAGCGGAGAAGAGGCAGTACAAGTAGTCGACAGCACCCACACTTGCCGAGGGGGTAGTGACATGGCTCAGCTCAAAGTGGCTCCGTCCATTCTGTCGGCGGATTTCGCGTCACTGGGCGCCGAAATCGGCAGGGTATCGGCGTCCGCGGACATGCTGCACGTGGATGTAATGGACGGAAGTTTCGTTCCTAACATTACGATAGGCCCTCCGGTGGTCCAGTGTATCAGGAAGGCCACGCGGCTTCCGCTGGACGTCCACCTGATGATCGTGGAGCCCCAGAGGCATGTGCAGGCTTTTGCCAAGGCCGGGGCCGACATCATATCAGTACACGCCGAAGCCACATTCCATCTCAACAGCGTGCTGGACGAGATCCGATCATCAGGATGCCGCGCGGCAGTGGCCATAAACCCAGCAACGGGAGTATTCGCGGTAGAGCACGTGCTGCAGATGGTGGACATGGTTCTGGTCATGACGGTCAACCCCGGGTTTGGCGGCCAGCGAATGATCGAGGAAGCGCTCGTCAAAGTGCGGGAACTTCGCGACATCGCCACTCGAAGGGGGCTTTCCCTCGATATCGAGGTGGACGGCGGGATCGATCACGATACTGTGGCCAGGGCGGCCAGGGCGGGCGCCAACGTGTTTGTGGCCGGCAGCTACGTATTTGGGGCAGCGGATCCAGCCGCTGCCGCGGATAGGCTCAAGTTGGAAGCCGGGAAGGCGCTGGCGCAAAAGTAGAAGCGTGGCATTCCTGCCGGGTCATTACACAAAGTCCGTGCGGATCTGTATGTTATAATCATCCGTGCAGCTTGAGGGCTGTTTACCAGAGGGGAGGGTACGCCTTGAAGCTACCGGATGTCAATGTGAAGCTAGTGGCGGCAAGCCTCATCGTCGCCCTGGCTTTGCTTTTCGGAGGAAACGCGCTTGTTCGCATGACTCGGGTTTCGATTCCCGTAGAACGCGCGCTTCGGCAGATGGCTGAGGTCAAGTCGTATTCGATTGAGTCGACTCCATACGGCGTCGTGCTCAATGTCGAACTCGGCGATGTGTCAGATCTTTCTGAAACAGTCATGAAGGTAACCATGGCCGCCGCGCATCTGGCGGGGCGGGACGGGGTACGTATACGCATCCTGGACTCCCGTGACGACACGCTGCGGGAGGTGTACTACCGTCTCCATTTCACAGTGCAGCAGGCGATAGCTACGGGCTCGTTTGAGGACCTAGAGCGCCAGTCTCAGCAGTCGGCACGCGAGGCAGGCCTCACAGAGGCCAGGATTGTGGTAGACTCAGAGTACGTATATGTCTCCATGTCGCATGGGGCAAGCCAGCTGTACCAGGTTGTTCCGAGGCGACCATATGAAGCCGGCGCCGTGACTGGTTCGACGTCGGCCGCACGTTCCGATTCCCGCTCCTTCGCGGCTTCGGGAGGTGTGCGGATATGGTAAGAGACATCGTGATAGGGGCGTGGGCTGCGGCTCTGATATTCTCTCTCATTGCCGGATATGATCCGGCCCTGGTCGTATTGGCTGGCGGGGTGGCTGCCCTTGCCCAGTTGCTCCTGTCGGGGCGCATTACCGGCCAGCGGTTTGGGGTCACAAACCAGGCCTGCGCCGGGCAGAAGACGCACGGGCTGAGCTTTGGCGACGTGGGAGGCCAGGAGAGCGCCAAGCGTGAGCTTGTAGAGGCCCTGGAATTCATAAGGAATGAAGAAAGCGCGGTGCGCCTGGGGATACGCCCGCTCCGCGGCATACTACTGAGCGGACCTCCCGGCACCGGCAAGACACTTCTTGCCAGAGCTGCCGCGAGCTACACGGATGCAGCGTTCATATCCGCAGCAGGCAGCGATTTCGTCGAGATGTACGCAGGCGTCGGGGCCAAGCGCGTGCGCGATCTGTTCAGCACGGCGCGGGCTACGGCGGTCGCTGGGCGCAAGAAGACGGCAGTCATATTCATTGACGAGATAGACGTACTGGGCGGTGTGCGAGGCAAGCACTCCAGCCACCTGGAATACGACCAGACCCTGAACCAGCTGCTGGTGGAGATGGACGGGCTTGTGTCGGCATCTCGAGAAGGCGTGAGAGTGCTGGTCATAGGCGCTACGAACCGCGCCGATCTGCTGGATCCGGCGCTTCTCAGGCCGGGCAGGTTCGATAGGGTAGTCAATGTGGACTTGCCTGACCGTGAAGGACGCCGTCGGATACTGGAGATACACACCAAGCGAAAGCCACTGGCGGATGATGTAGACCTAGGGCGCGTCGCGGCTGAAGCCTTCGGCTTCTCCGGCGCTTACCTTGAGAGCCTGACCAATGAAGCGGCGATAATGGCGCTGCGGGCTGGAAGGGCCCGGATAACCATGGATGACTTCTCCGAGGCCATGGAGAAGGTGATCATGGGAGAGAAGATCAGCAGGCGTCCGGACGTAGACGAACTGCTCAGAGTGGCAGTACACGAGGTTGGTCACGCAGTCGCGAGCGAACGCCTTAAGCCGGGCTCAGTGGCGGCCGTCACCGTGTCGTCGCGTGGAAAAGCTCTGGGGTACGTGCGGCAGGCTCCGAAGTCCGACACTTACCTGGAGACTCGCATGGAACTGGAGAACAGGATGTCCACATTGCTGGCGGGCGCTCTGGCAGAGGAACTCATCTTGGGCGAGCGGAGCACCGGGGCGTCGCAAGACATTGAACAGGCTGTGGAGACGGCGCGCAAGATCGTCAATTGCGGCCTGTCGGACCTTGGGATCATCAGCGAAGAGGATATCCCGCGCGACAAATACCATGACGCCATATGGCACCTGGTCAGGGCGCAAGAAGACCGCACCCGGGATTTGCTGGGCGAATACTCTGAGCTGATCCGCGAGGTTGCCGGCGATCTCATGGACGCGGAGAGAATCGACGGAGACGCTTTTAGGCAGCGACTGGCAGGGGCGGCGTGACGAGCGAGCCAGGCAGCGCGCAGGGAGGCAGGCTACGAAATGAAAGCGGAAATCCTTTCGGTCGGCACTGAACTGCTTCTGGGGCAGATTGTCGACACGAATGCTGCATACATTGCGCGTCGACTGGCAGAGCTGGGCATCACCCTGTACCGAAAGACCACTATAGGAGATAACTTGGCCCGGGCATCTGCTGCTGTGCGGGAGGCGCTTCAGCGTGCGGACGTAGTGATCGCCACCGGCGGCCTGGGGCCGACAGAAGACGACCTTACGCGCGAGGCGGTGGCGGATGCGCTATCGGTGAGGCTGGTGGAGAGCCCAGAGGTTCTCGCCAGCCTCGCCAGGTTCTTCGGTGCTCGCGGGGCCTGCATGACCGATAACAACCGCAGGCAGGCCTTATGCCCTGAACCAGGCGCAGGAGGGCTCATACCGAACCCAATGGGCACTGCTCCGGGCGTCCTATTCGAGTCAGGCGTCAAACGCGTGATATGCCTGCCGGGCGTGCCCCGGGAGATGGAGCAGATGATGGACTCCTGGGTCGTGCCGTACCTTCGAGACCGTGGGCGCGGACCCGACGACGCTCAGGTCATAAAGTCGAAGGTCGTGCGGACCTCCGGTATCGGCGAATCGGCTCTAGAGGCGCTGATATTCGACTTGGCCCATGGGCACGACAATCCGACGGTAGCCACATACGCCGGCGGAGGGGAATGCCAGGTGCGGGTCACCGCCCGGGCCGACTCTGAACCCGAGGCGGACGCTCTCATCCAGTCAGTGCTCGCGCGTCTTGACGCTCGCCTTGGCCGGCTGGTGTATGGCTACGACGCTGACACCTTGGAGGAAGCGGTGGGCCGTCTGCTGGCTCACGCGGGGCTCACCATAGCGTGCGCTGAGTCGTGCACCGGAGGGCTGGTATCCGCCATGCTCACCGATGTGCCCGGCAGTTCCCGCTACATCGACCGGAGCCTCGTCACATACAGCAACCGCGCCAAAGTCGAGGAGCTTGGGGTGAAAGGGAGAACCCTGGCCGCGCATGGAGCCGTCAGCCGCGACACCGCAGTGGAGATGGCCACCGGTGTGGCCCGGATTGCAGGTGTGGATATCGGCCTCTCCGTCACTGGAATAGCGGGCCCCGGGGGCGGCACAGACGCCAAACCCGTCGGCGCCGTTCATTTCGCCCTAGCGGACATGCGTCGGCCTTCGCTGACAACTGCTCGAATGAGGTTCGGAGGCGATCGCGCCGCGGTGCGGGCCCGTGCGGCCAAGTTCGCGCTGGACCTCGTGAGGCGGCATCTGATGGGAGATAGCCAAAATCGCCCGGCAGATCACCCCACAGGAGGGCAATAATAACCCGGATGGGCGGTGCTAGTTGTGGAGGAAAATCGACGCGAGTCTGGAATTCCAACTGTCAGAACGTTCATCGCTCTGCCGGTAGCAGGGTCGCCGGTGGAGGCGATAAGCGCGATGATTCGCGACATGGAAGACGCGGGTGTGGGCGCCAAGTGGGTTGATCCCCGGAACATGCACCTCACCCTGAAGTTCCTTGGCGATCTGCCCCGCGCACGTATCCAGCCGTTGGTCGATGCAGTGAGCCGCGCTGTACAGGGAGAGCCCCGATTCGAGATCGTGCTGCGCGGCACGGGCGCCTTCCCCAGTATCGCTCGTCCACGCGTGTTCTGGGTGGGGGTGCGCGAGGGCGCCGACCGTCTGACGGGCCTTGCGCGTTCCATTGATGAGTCGACTGTAGCTTCCGGCTTCGCTCCAGCCGACAAGGGATTTCGCCCACACCTCACTGTAGGGAGGGCACGGGAGGAGTCGGCATGTACGCGGGCAGCCGGCATCATCTCGCGCAATTCCGATGCTATGTGGGGAACGGTCTTGGTGGACTGCGTACATGTAGTGGCCAGTGTACTGAAGCCGTCTGGCCCCATCTATACATCACTTGCCCGTATTCCGCTGGGCTGACCAGCATAGTAAGGAGCGATCGGTCTTGAACGAAAGGCAGAAGGCGCTGGAAGTTGCGGTTACTCAGATCGAAAAGGAATTCGGAAAAGGCTCCATAATGCGCCTCGGCGAGTCGGCGGGCGCCGCTGTGGTGGATGTGATTCCTACCGGCGCCATTGCGCTCGACATAGCGCTGGGCGTGGGCGGGATACCCCGCGGCCGGGTGGCAGAGATATACGGGCCGGAATCATCCGGAAAGACCACTGTGGCGCTGCATATCATCGCAGAGGCGCAGAAACTGGGCGGGGTAGCGGCCTTCATCGATGCGGAGCATGCTCTGGACGCAGCCTATGCCAAGCGCCTTGGAGTCGACATCGATAACCTGCTGGTGTCGCAGCCCGACACTGGGGAACAGGCTCTTGAGATCACCGAAGCTCTGGTCCGAAGCGGCGCGGTGGATGTCGTGGTCGTGGATTCAGTGGCCGCGCTCGTACCACGCTCCGAAATCGAGGGCGAAATGGGCGATTCACACGTGGGGCTGCAGGCGAGATTGATGTCGCAGGCCCTGCGCAAACTGACCGGCGCCATCTCGAAGTCCAATACCAGCGTTGTGTTTATCAACCAGATTCGCGAGAAGGTCGGCGTGATGTTCGGGAACCCTGAAACCACTCCTGGCGGCCGGGCGCTCAAGTTCTATGCGTCCGTGCGGCTCGAGGTGCGCCGTGTGGAATCGCTAAAGCAAGGTTCCGAGCAGATAGGCAACCGTACCCGTGCCAAAGTAGTGAAGAACAAGGTGGCGCCCCCCTTCAGGGACGCCGAGTTCGACATCATATACGGCGAGGGCATATCCAAAGAAGGATCTTTGCTGGATGTGGGCGACGCAACTGGAGTCATAAGCAAGAGCGGCACTTGGTACTCATACGGTGATCTCAGATTGGGGCAGGGCAAGGAGAATTCGCGCCAGTTCCTCAAGTCCAACCCCGAACTGGCCACAGAGATTGAAACCAAGATCAGGGAGGCTACCGGGCTGGCCAGATCCGTAGCCCCGGCTGAAGGCGATGCATCTGCCGGCGCAGACGGCGCCGACCGGCCCGCCTCGGAGGAGGGCGCCGCAAAGGGGCGCGGCGGGCGTGCCAAGTAACAAGCGCCCACGCACTCTGGCAGAGGCGTACCAAGCCGCATACAGGCTCCTGGCCATCCAGGCTCGTACACAGTCTGGGCTTCGGGAGGCCTTGCTCAGGAGGGGCTACAGCCCCGAGCATGTTGCCGAGGTCATTGCGGAGATGGTGCGTCTGGGATACGTCGACGACGTCGCGGCGGCATCTCGCTGGGCAGAGCATGCCGCCGGCCAGCGTCGGTACGGCGTGCGAGGCATCGCGGCCCGGCTCACGGGCCGCGGAATCGACCCCCTGCTCGCGGCGGAGGCCGCTCAGGAGGCCTATGAGGCAGAGGGGGCAGATGAGTATCGAGTAGCGTGCGATCTGGCCTCCGCTCGCATCTCTCCCGGTGAGCTATCCGACGATGAGCTGAGGGAGCGTGCGCTGAGGCGTGTCGCAAGGTTCCTTGAACGGAGAGGGTTCCGCTCCGATACCATCTCCCGCGTGGTTAGGGATCTGACTCATTGATGCATTGGGCTGGGTCAGCTTGACAGTGCTTGGGCACTACATATAGAATCAAGTCTGGGGCTGGGGGTTCCGGCAAGTGAACACCATGCCGCGTATTCCATTTTCAAGCCGAGTTGGCGCTCGGCTTTACTTGTACTGTAACCGAGCTTGTTGATTACGTACACGGTTGTTTGCGCTAAGGGAGGTGGATCAGCATTAGCCCATTCATACAGATGCTTGTCTATGTATTGATAGCCGGCGTCGGAGTCGGTGGAGGATATCTGGCTCGCAAGTGGTTGGCCGAAGCGAAGATAAAGTCCGCGGAAAGCGAGGCACAGCGCATAGTAGATGAGGCCGACAAGGACGCCGAGGCAGTGAAGCGCGAGGCGGTCGTAGAGGCCAAAGAAGAAATCCATCGGATGCGGAGTGACTTTGAAAGAGAGTCCCGCGATAGGCGGGTTGAACTACAGCGTTCGGAAAGACGGCTGATTCAGAGGGAAGAGTCGCTTGACAGAAAGAGCGATCAGCTCGAGAAGAAGGAGAGCGTGCTTGAGCGGCGCGAGAATGACATCGAAAAGGCCCATGCTGATGCGGAGCAGCTATGCCAGAAGCAGAAGCAGGAACTGGAGAGGATCGGAGGGCTCACTTCCGAGCAGGCCCGTCAGCAGTTGCTGGTAGAAGCTGAAGCTGAGGTTCAGCATGACCTGGCGGTCATGATAAAAGAGTGCGAAGCCCAGGCGAAGGATGAATCCGACAAGCGAGCACGAGAGATCATAACCCAGGCGATACAGAGGTGCGCTGCCGATCATGTGGCTGAGGTCACTGTGTCGGTGGTGGCGCTTCCCAACGATGAGATGAAAGGGCGCATCATCGGCCGAGAGGGCCGAAACATACGTGCCCTGGAAACCCTAACTGGAATCGACCTGATCATCGACGATACGCCTGAAGCGGTTATCTTGTCAGGCTTCGACCCGGTAAGGCGGGAGGTAGCCCGAGTTGCCCTGGAACGACTGATCCAGGATGGCAGGATACACCCGGCGAGGATCGAAGAGATGGTTGAGCGCGCCCGCAAGGAAGTGGACGCCGTGGTTCGCGAGGAAGGCGAAAGGGCCACTTTCGAAGTAGGCGTACATGGCATTCATCCGGAGCTGATTAAGCTCCTCGGCAGGCTCAGATTCCGTACGAGTTATGGTCAGAATGTGCTCAGGCACTCCATTGAGGTCGCTCAGTTGGCAGGGGCCATGGCTGCTGAGCTTGGCGCAGACGTAGGCCTTGCCAAGCGAGGCGGGCTGCTGCACGACATAGGCAAGGCAGTCGACCACGAGGTGGAAGGTCCTCACGTCGCCATCGGCGCCGATATCGCCAAGAAGTATCGCGAGTCGCAGGCGGTGATAAACGCTGTCGCATCTCACCATGGCGACGTTGATCCCCGGACCATCGAAGCTGTTCTGGTGCAGGCGGCAGACGCAGTGTCCGCTGCGCGCCCCGGGGCGCGTCGCGAAACCCTGGAGACTTACATCAAGCGTCTCGAGAAACTGGAGGAGATAGCTGATTCCTTCGATGGCGTCGACAAGGCATACGCCATCCAGGCCGGCCGCGAGATCCGAATCATGGTCAAGCCTGACCGGATCGACGACACAACATCCGTCAAACTAGCACGAGATATTGTCAAGCGAATAGAGCAGGAGTTGGAGTACCCGGGGCAGATCAAGGTGACTGTCATCCGCGAAACGAGAGCTGTGGATTACGCTAAGTGACAGGTCGCCCAAGGTCCGTGCGGTGCGTAGAATGATCAGCAGGAATCCAGGCCGATCATCGGGGGAAGAAGGTGGCTCAGGTGAGAGAGGCGCGCACAAGAGAAGGCGATGGTTCTTCGACCAGTGTCGGCTTGCTCGTATCGATTCTGGTTCGATATCCGGAGATCTGTACCGTGTCGTACACGCCGGATTCGAGGGTTCTCGGGTTTTCATTCATGGTTGCAAGGAGAGTGGATGCCGATGAGTTCGATGCCTTCAGGCGCCTGGCTCTTGCGAGCATCTCAGTCTACCTCGACCTTGTAAGGCTCGAAGACGCGCCTGTAGCCGACATCAGCTCCTCCTATCTGGGAAGCGTAACACAGGTTCAACTCACTCGCGATGTGGCCACACTGACCGGCGATGAGATATCCTTGCTTATCGGGCTGATTCTCGATGCCTTCGGAGATGACCTCGTTACCGACAGGTCTGAGGATCTGGGTGAGGAAGAGCTGATGGTGCAGGAGGAGTTCATCGCCAACCTCCTGGCGGATCTGAAGGAGACCACCCAGGAGAAGCGCCTAATAGGCTTCCGAGAAGAGGGCAGGGTAATGGTGTTCAACAGGCCCGCCTGATCATGTGGGCCCGGTTTGCGAATATGATGGAGAAAGGTGGGCAGGCTAGTGATTAGGCCTGCCCACGCTCGCCCTCAGGGAGGAATATGCTTGAAAGTCGCAATGTTCGGCGACGTTATTGGGAGGCCGGGGCGTGTACGCGCTTTGTCGGTCATAGCTCGTCTTAAGGCCACGGGGGCAGTGGACTTCGTCGTGGTTAACGGCGAGAACGCTGCGGGGGGCATGGGCCTCACGCCTGAAGTAGCCCGCGAGATGCTGGATGGCGGGGTAGACGTGATCACGACCGGAAACCATGTGTGGAATAAGCGGGAAATGGCTGACTATCTTGACAAGGAAGACCGCGTGCTGCGTCCCGCCAACTACCCATCGCAAGTGCCGGGCAGGGGGTGGACCGTGGTATCCTGCCAGAGCGTACGCATTGCAGTACTCAACCTGCAAGGACGGGTGTTCATGCAGCCAATCGACTGCCCATTCGTTCGGGGCAGGCAGGCGGTGGACGAGATCGGGTCTTCTGCCGATATCATTGTTGCGGACTTCCACGCGGAAGCGACTTCGGAAAAGCAGGCGCTCGGTATTTACCTTGACGGCGCTGTGGCTGCGGTGGTGGGCACGCATACTCATGTGCAGACCGCCGATGAGAGAGTGCTCCCGGGGGGCACCGCCTTCATCACTGATCTGGGCATGTGCGGGCCAGTGGATTCAGTCATTGGAATGGATGCGGATACAGTGATCCCACGGTTCATCACGGCCCTGCCGTCGCGTTTCGCCGTTGCTAAGGGTCCGGTCATCGTGTCGGGCGTCATCATCGAGGCTGACCATTCCACAGGGAGGGCGCGAGGGATACAGCGATTAATGGAGACGTTTTACGATTACCTTCGGTGAGTCATGTGCCAAACAGTAGAAGGAGTTTTCCAATACAGGACTAATAGACTACTTTGGAACATCAATACGATCAGCCGGCAGGAGGATAAGAGCATGGAGGTCCTAAAGGTTTCTGCAAAGTCGAATCCAAACTCGGTAGCCGGAGCTTTGGCAGGGGTTATCCGCGAACGCGGCGGCGCTGAGGTGCAGGCCATAGGCGCTGGAGCAATCAACCAGGCAGTCAAGGCTGTGGCAATTGCACGGGGTTTTGTGGCACCGAGCGGCCTCGACCTCGTATGCGTTCCGGCGTTCGTCGATGTCACCATCGACGGCGAGGAACGCACCGCGATCAAGCTGATCGTGCAACCCCGGTAGCCATCATTATCCATTGGAGGTCATTACGCATTAACCACTGTGCCGGGCTTTGTGCCCGGCACTCGGCTTGATATGGCCGACGAGACGGCAAAAGGCTCGGCGAACCGACTCTGGATACAGTTTCTTGGAGGTAAACCGCTCCTTAAGGGCGAATCCACAACCCACCTTGGGAGGTGGAGTCGTAGCAGAGGAAGGGTTACTATGTGCGACGGGGAAACAGCAATGCTCCGCCAGCTGACGGAGCGCGATCTTGGCACGATGGCGAGGTGGGATGCGGACTACGAGCTGACGAACATGATGGGGGAGACCGTCCGAACCGAGAGCGAGTCGAGGCTTCGATTCACCAAGTTGCTCAGCGACAGAAACAGCGTGGCGATGGCCATCGTCACGCCGGAAGGCCGGCTCATTGGGGATATTGAGCTGACGGAGATAGCCTGGCGCAGCGGCGATGCGGAACTAGTGGTGCGAATAGGCGAGCCGGAGTACCGTGGGATGGGCATGGGTTCCTGCGCTGTCCGCGCCATGCTGGAGGCGGCATTTGACCGGTTGAACCTTTCCCGCGTATATTTGAGAGTTTGCGGCGATAACCGCAGGGCGATCAGATGCTACACCAAGTGCGGGTTTCGCCGAGAGGGAGTCGTCCGCAGGAGACTGGGTCCCGGCGGCAAGGCGCGCCAAGTTGTTTTGATGACCATCATGAGGTCGGACTTTGCCAGAACGGAGATTGCGTCCTAGCTTTCTGTCCGACATTCAACCCAAAGAGGGCGTATGCCCTCTTTCTTTTTGTCCTGTTCGACCAGAGTGGCAATGATGGCCAAATATTTGCGCAACGTTGCAGGAGAAAGCATTCCGGCCTCGAATTGATAGTGCAAGTGGAGCGAAGTGGAGTAAAGTGGTGGGCTACGGTGTTCATAGGAGAGTTCAGGCACTCTCTCGACAACAAAGGCAGGATCATAGTGCCCTCCAGATTCCGCGAGGAAATCGATGGCAAGTTCATCTTGACTCGCGGCCTTGATACGTGCTTGTTCGGGTTCACTGAATGCGAATGGCGCAATCAGGAAGAGAAACTGACTACGCTCCCGATGACCATGGCTGATGGGCGCGCCTTCTCCAGGCTGTTCTTCTCCGGCGCCAGCGAGTGCGATCTCGACCGTCAGGGGAGAGCCCTGATCCCGCCCCATCTGCGGCAATATGCTCGGATAGAACGGGATATCGTAGTAATCGGCGTCTCATCGAGATTTGAGATATGGGCTCAGGAAGTGTGGGAAGAGTACCTGTCGCAGGTATCGGGCTCGTATGAGACGATTGCGGAGAAACTTGTGTCGCTGGGGTAATCATGGCGACTTCAGTGGGGCTGCAGTCGCCCTGCAATCGCCCGAGCGGCAGGAGCTAAGCGAGCGGGAGTTGACTGATGGACTACAGCCACCAACCCGTAATGGTTCGGGAGGTCATGAACTACCTGGCGCCTGCTCCCGGAAGTGTGATCGTCGACTGCACACTGGGAGGCGCAGGCCACTCCAGGGTGATCGCTGCGATGATTGGCCCGCAGGGGGTGCTCATTGGCATCGATCGTGATCGCGAGGCGCTGCAGGCGGCCTCGGAGGCGCTGTCAGACGCTTCGTGCCGGGTGAGCCTGGTGCACGGCGACTATGGCGACATAGAGTCGCTTATTGGATCGCTTGGGTACCCCGCGCCAGACGGCGTGCTGTTCGATTTCGGAGTCAGCTCACACCAGCTCGACGCGGCTGAACGCGGATTCACCTACAGGGAGGACGCGCCGCTCGACATGCGGATGGACCAGGAAGTTAGGCTGACCGCGGCTGACATAGTCAACACGGCTTCAGTCCAAGACCTGGAGACGATCATCTCTGACTACGGCGAGGAAAGGTGGGCGCGTAGGATCGCCCGCCGAATCGCCCAGGAGCGACAAGAGGCGCCTATACTGACCACCGGACGTCTTGTGCAGGTGATACTTGCGTCGATCCCGGCTGGGGCAGCGGCGCACGATGGGCCGCACCCGGCTCGCAGGACGTTTCAGGCGCTGAGGATAGCGGTCAATGACGAGCTGGGATCGGTTCGAAGAGGAACGGCAGGAGCCGTACGAGCGGCCGCCCGTGGTGCGCGAATAGTGGCGCTGTCATACCATTCATTGGAAGACAGGATCGTGAAGGAGCTTTTCCGAGCCAAAGAGCGCCCGTGTTCATGCCCGCCGTCGCTTCCGGCGTGCGTCTGCGGTCGCCGCCGGGCTCTCGAGGTGGCGACGCGCCGGCCGATCCGTCCATCGGAAGATGAAGTGCAGGTCAATCCCAGAGCACGAAGCGCCAAGCTCAGAGCTGCAATCAAAGTTCTAGGCCCGGGGGAGGATGAATAGTGATGGAGTGCAGTTACGCTAGGATAGGTGAGCTGGGGCGCGATTCGGCCAGGCGCAGATCGTCGCGAACCATGCGGCTGATGTCGGCGTGCGGGCTCGTCGCCGTGCTGGCCGTTGCTTTCTCTGTTGTCGTTTTGGCGGAGAGAGTAGCGATAGTGCGCGCAAGCGATGGCCGCGATAGAGCCCGGGCTAGGGCAGAGTCGCTCAAGAATGAGTGGGAGCGGCAGTCGCTTTCGCTCGCGCGGATCACGTCTCTTGAGAGAGTGGATCGGGTGGCCCGGGCTGAACTGGGAATGGTCGATCCACCCCGGATGGGAGTGGTGGTAGTCGACGCGCGGCCTGTGCTGAGTGCGGCCAACCAAGCTAACCCGCCCAGCGAGACTGCGGACGTATCACAACCTCCGACTGTGCTTGCTAACGTGGCTGCTATCGTGGAGCAGATGTCTGTGGCGGCAGTATCGAACCTCATCGCCGCGTGGTTTGTCGTTCCCGCTGCGCAGCTGCCGTCAGTACTTGAGTGAACCAAACAAGATGTGGGGGCTGCTGTGGTGTCGGTTCGACATGCGCCTCGATCAGCACTCTGGATTTCGCCGTCGGTCAGCGAGAGAAAGAGAGTCTACATACTCTTTCTCCTGCTGACTAGCGTTTTTGCTGCGCTTGTTCTTCGTCTTCTCTGGCTGCAGATTGTGCGCGGCCCTGAGCTCCATGCCCGTGCACTGGAGCAGAGAATGCGGCCTGTTCCTGTCGACCCTAGGCGCGGCACGATCTACGATAGGAACATGCGGGAACTGGCCGTAAGCATCAGCGCAGACTCGGTGTATGCGATTCCGGCAGAGGTTCGCGATCCTGCGTCAGCCGCGCGCATGCTTGCGCCGCTGCTCGAGATGGGCGAAGATACGCTTCTGGCGAGGCTGACTGCACGGCAGCAGACCGTATGGCTCAAGCGCAAGGTTGGGCATGATGTGGCGGCGCGCATAAAGCAACTGGCAGCTCCCGGCATTGGCGTTGCGGAGAGCGGCCAACGTTTCTACCCTCGTGATACCCTTGCTGCGCAGGTCATCGGCATTGCAGGAATCGATAACCAGGGCCTTGAAGGTCTGGAGCAGCTGTACGACTCTGAGCTCAGGGGAGTGCGCGGTCAGATAGTCGCCGAGCGCGATGCCACCGGCAAGGAAATACCCGAAGGCGAGCACTCCTACGCCCCGGCCAGGGACGGAAAGAGCATAGTGCTCACCATCGATGAAGTGATCCAGTACATATGTGAGCGCGAATTGGAACGTGCCATGGCCGACACACGATCTGAGAAAGGCATCATCTTGGCAATGGATCCGATGACAGGCGAGGTCCTCGCCATGGCCGTGCGTCCGACTTTCAACCCCAATGACTACAGTCGTTACCCCTCAAGCCTGCGCCGGAATACCGCCGTGTGCGATATGTTCGAGCCGGGATCTACTTTCAAGGTAGTTACGGCCGCTGCAGCGCTAGAGGAGGGCGTGGTCACCCCGAACACCGGGTTCTACGATCCTGGCTACATCAAGGTTGAGGACCGGACGATACGGTGCTGGAAAGCCGGGGGTCACGGCTCCCAGACCTTCACCGAGGCCGTGGAGAATTCGTGCAACCCGGTATTCGCCACTCTCGCCGTCCGGCTCGGTTCGGAGACCTTCGCCCGCTACGTGCGTGCATTCGGCCTCACTGACAAGACCGGCATCGACTTTCCCGGCGAGGCCGTAGGCATGATGCACAGAGCGTCCAAGATGGGGCCGGTGGAGCTGGCTACGAGCGGGTTCGGGCAGGGAATCTCAGTCACTCCCCTGCAACTTCTGAACGCCCTGTGCGCTGTGGCGAACGGCGGCACTCTCATGCAGCCTATGCTCGTTCGCGAGGTGATCGATGAGTCCGGCGCCTCCGTACGCAAGATAGCGCCGACCCGGATCAGGCAGGTCATATCGGAGCGAAGCGCCCGCCAGCTATCTACAATACTACAGTCGGTGGTCGTGAATGGATCCGGCGCGCGCGCGGCGGTTCCCGGATATGCAGTGGCAGGCAAGACAGGGACGGCGCAGAAACCCGAACGCGGAGGGTACGGCGACAAACGGATCGCGTCATTCATGGGATATGCTCCGGCGAACGATCCGCGCATCGCCGTGTTGGTCGTCTTGGATGAGCCCAAGACTGATGTGAAGTACGGGGGCGTGCTCGCTGCGCCGGCGTTTGCTGCGGTGATAGCGGACGCAATGCGCTACATGGAGATTCCTCCCACATATTCTGCGACCGTGCCGTCACAGCAGTCGACTTCCAGCCTCGTGACCGTGCCCGATCTGCTCGGCCTGGCTCTGCCGGCGTCGATGTCTTCACTTAAGGCTGCCGGGCTAGTGGGGAGGGCCGAGGGCGCCGGTGCGGTTGTCACCAACCAGGTGCCCAAGGCGGGCTCGCGCGTTGCGGCCGGGACGACTGTCGTCGTTTACTTTGGCCCTGAGCAGCTGTATAATCTTGAGGGCGATTTTGTGGAAGTGCCGGACGTGACTGGGAAGACTCTTAAGGAGGCCGCAATCTTGCTGGGTGCCAGAGGGCTCACGGTGCAGCCCATGGGACGCGGCATCGTGGCGCGGCAACAGCCTCTTGGCGGCGCCTCGGCAAGACGGGGCTCGGCCGTGACAATATTCCTCGAGGAATGAGCGATATGCCTGAAAAGAGCCTTGATCAGTTGCTCGCGCGCCTCGACGCGCCTGAGGTCTCAGGCGATGCGCAGGCTGTGGTTACGAGCCTCACATATGACTCACGCAGAGTGAGTGGCCCTGGCGCCCTTTTCGCAGCCTTCGAAGGGGCGCATTTCGACGGGCACCGCTTCATCGGCGAGGCGGTTCAGCGCGGTGCGAGTGTAGTGCTCGCCTCGTGCGGGCGCGCCGTGGAGGTGCCCGAGGGAATCACCCTGGTGCGCGTACCTGACACCCGCCGTGCGCTTGGCGCCGTCGCCCGCGAGTTCTACGGCGACCCGTCGGGGCAGATGACGGTGACCGGCGTGACCGGCACCAAGGGCAAGACTACAACCACGTACATCGTGGCCCATATCCTTGAATCCGTGGGCATACCCACGGGGCTCATCGGCACAGTTGGGTACAGAACCGGGCGATCTGTACGCCCGGCGCCCAATACCACACCTGAGGCCGCCGACTTGCAGGAGATCTTCTATGAGATGCGCCAAAACGGTCTGGATCAGGCAGTGATGGAGGTATCATCGCACGCCGTCGCACTCGGAAGGACTGCCCTGATCGACTTCGATGTAGCGGTGTTCACCAACATCGGCCACGACCATCTGGATTTCCATCGGACCGTCGACGAGTACGCTGAGGTCAAAGCCGGCCTTTTTCGCGGGCTCGGTCGGTTCGGCTCGAGGCCCGGCAAGCCGTGGCCCAAGTCGGCAGTGATCAACGCCGACGATCCGTACTCAATGAAGATGATCAAGGCATCGCGAACCGCTGGAGCCCGCATAGTTGCATTCTCGGCCAAACCGGGATCTTCGCGGCACGACTGTGACGATCTGGCCGCGGCTGACGATATCCATATGGATCGCAACGGCACATCTTTCATTCTGCGACACGCCGCGTCAGGCGTGCACATCCCGGTCAGGTCGCGCCTTGTGGGCGCGTTCAACATCTACAATGTCCTTGCTGCTCTGGCCGCCTCGTATGAGCTGGGGGTATCCGTGGAGCAGGGCGCGGAAGCGCTCGCCAGTTTCGCCGGAGTCCCCGGCAGGTTCCAACTTGTCGACCTGGGCCAGGAGTTCACGGTCATAGTCGATTATGCCCATTCTCCTGACTCTTTGGCCAACGTGTTGGCCACGGCGCGAGAGGTCACGCGTGGCCAAGTGATCTGCGTATTCGGCTGCGGCGGCGACCGCGACCGCACGAAGCGCCCACTGATGGGCGGGATTGCGGCTGAGATGGCGGACTACGCGATCGTCACCTCTGACAACCCTCGCAGCGAAGACCCAGCGTCCATTGCCCGGGAGGTTTCGGCGGGCATGGGGGCGAACAATGGTCGATGGGCAGTCATCTTGGACCGAGCCAACGCCATCCGCGAGGCGATCGGGCGCGCGCGCCCGGGTGACTTGGTGCTCTTGGCGGGCAAGGGCCATGAGACATATCAGATTTTCGCCGACCGCACCATTGAGTTCGACGATGTGCAAGTGGCGAAGGATGCTTTGAAGGAGCTGGTCCCGGGTGCTTGACTACACTCTGGCGCAGATAGCGCGTGCAGTCCATGGCGAGCTGGCGGCAGGTTCGTCCGACGCGCGAGTCGCGTCGGCCGCGATTGACAGCAGGGCTTGTGGCGCCGGAACGCTCTTTTTCGCGCTGCCGGGTGAGCGCGTCGATGGCCATGACTTCGTGGCCGGGGCGGCGGCGGCCGGTGCGAGCGGGGCTGTAGTGTCGAAAGCCCGGCCAACCGACTTCCCGGGCGACCTGCCGGGAGAGTTTGGCCTGATCGTTGTGGATGATCCCGCTCGGGCTCTCGCCGAGTTGGCCGGCTGGCATAGGCGCCTCATGAGGGCGAGCGTAGTGGGTGTAACGGGCAGCGCGGGCAAGACCACGACCAAAGACATGATCGCAGCAGTGCTCCGTGAGGGCTTCTCCGTGCTCGCAACAGAGGGGAACATGAACAACGAGATTGGTCTGCCGCTTACACTGCTTCAGCTTGAGCCCGAGCACGATGTGGCGGTGCTTGAGATGGCGATGCGGGCTCCGGGCGAGATAGCCGCCCTCGCGCAAACGGCCCGGCCGGACGGAGGTGTCGTCACCAATGTCGGTTTCGCCCATATAGGGCTGCTTGGGTCGCAAGGCGCCATAGCTGACGCCAAAGCCGAGCTGATCAGGGCGCTGCCTGCCCACGGATTTGCCGTGCTCAACGGGGATGATCCGCGCGTGCGTGCCATGGAGCAGCTCGCTCCAGGGCGCTCGCTGCTATATGGGCTATCTTCCGATTGCCCCATCCGAGCGGTCGATGTGGCCCTGACCGAGTATGATACGTCGTTCGCCGTGACCTTGGACGGGCAGGTTTCTCCCGATGCGAGGTTCACCGTGCCTGTGCCTGGCCGCCACAACGTCATGAATGCCCTGGCTGCGTTGGCGGTAGGCTGGCGCCTGGGAATCGAGCCCGGGGCCATGGCTCGCGGGCTCGCCTCATTCAGCCCGTCCGCCATGAGGATGCATTTCGTGCATGCGCCCGGAGGGTTCACGGTCATAGACGACACCTACAACGCCAATCCGGCCTCTATGAGGTGCGCTATCGACTCGGCGTTGCAGCATGCAGGGCAGCGCCGGGTGATAGCGATACTCGGAGACATGCTTGAGCTGGGCGATGCCGCGGCAGCAGACCACGAGAAGCTGGGGGAGTACGCGGCCTTTGCCGGAGTGTCGGGCTTGATCAGTGTGGGGCCTCTGGCTGCGCTGGCCGCGCGAAGCGCGGTCAGGGCCGGCCTAGATGGGCGCAGGTGTCATGTATGCGACGACAATGCCTCCGCGGCGCACGTCGCGACTGAGATGGCCGACGCGGGCGATGTGGTACTGGTAAAGGGATCGAGGGGGATGCGTATGGAGCAGATAGTGTCGGCTCTTGCCAAGGCCCCGGAGAATAGCGGTGATATGTAATGTCTGCGGTACTCATACGTTCTCTTATGGCAGCTGCCGTAGCGCTTTTGGCGGCAATAGTCACAGCGCCGCCCATCATACGTTCGCTTGTCCGCCTCAGGGTCGGGCAGGTCGTCAGGGACGATGGCCCTGCATCTCATCTGGCCAAGACGGGGACTCCCAGTATGGGCGGTGTCATCATGCTCATCGCCGCGCTGGCCGGGAGCATCGCCTCAGCCGGATCGCACTTGCGCGACCTCGGCCCGGCGCTCTTCGTCAGCACTGGATGCGGCCTTGTCGGGATGCTGGATGACTACATCTCCATCGTTGCCCATCGATCTCTGGGCCTCAGGGCACGGCAGAAACTTCTGCTCCAGTTGGCGCTGGGGTTGGTACTCGGGGCCTTCGGCTACATCACGCCGGGGCTCGGATCAGCGATCGTGATCCCATTTACCAGAGGCGTTCAGCTGAACCTGGGGGTATGGTACATACCCTTCGTGGCGCTGGTGCTGGTGTCGGCGACCAACGCCGTGAACCTCACCGATGGGCTAGATGGCCTGGCAGGCGGTACAGTGGCCATTGCGTCCTTTGCGTACGTGGCCATCGCGTCCAGGCTCGGCCTGCCGGCAGTGGGCGTGTTTGCAGGCGCCGTGGGCGGGGCTGCTTTGGGCTTTGTTTGGTGGAACGCCCATCCGGCGGCAGTGTTCATGGGCGATACCGGATCGCTGGCGCTGGGAGCGGCTTTGGCATCCATGGCGGTGATGACTCGGACTGAGCTATTGCTGATCATAGTCGGCGGCGTGTTTGTCGCCGAAACTCTTTCAGTAGCCATACAGGTGATCTCATTCAAGCTCACGCGCAAGCGGGTGTTTAGGATGGCGCCGCTTCACCACCACTTCGAGCTGGCCGGTGTGGCAGAGACCAAGATCGTGGTGAGGTTCTGGATTGTGGCGGCGTTCTTTGCCGCCCTAGGATGTGCCGGGCTTTAGGCGGTGAAAGGAGGTGCGCCGGATCGCCGGCGCGCGAAGTATGAGCGAGCACAAGGGCCTTCCTGACATTATGATCTTCATCATCACACTCGCGCTTCTCAGTGTGGGCGTAGTGATGGTGTTCAGCGCGAGTTCAGTGACGGCCTACCATGAGCTGGGCGATGCATACCACTACTTGAAGCGCCAGTCGCTCTGGGCCGCAATCGGGCTTGTGGCCATGGTGATCTGCATGAACATCGACTACCACCTGTGGGCAAAGCTCGCCTTCCCGCTGATCGTAGCATCCATAGTCGCCCTCACAATCGTGCTCGTGCCGGGCATCGGGATCACCATCTCGGGTTCGCAACGTTGGCTCGGCGTAGGCCCGGTTCGCGTGCAACCATCCGAATTCGCCAAGCTGTCGGTGGTCATATTCCTTGCGGCATATCTGTCGGCATCGCCTGACCGGGTCAAGAGCGTCGTGCGCGGTGTATTCATCCCCCTGATTCTTGTGGGCTTGTGCGCGCTCCTCATCCTCCGCGAGCCCGATCTGGGCACCGCCATAGGTATGGCAGCAGTGGCGTGGTTGATGGTGTTGACGGCGGGTGGGAGTCCGGGTTGGCTTGTCGGCCTGGCCGCAATGGCCGCCCCTGTGATCTACCTGTACGCAAAGCATGACCCGGTGCGAATGAGGCGCCTTACCTCGTTCCTGGATCCGTGGGCCGACCCTCTGGACTCGGGCTTCCACATCATCCAGTCTCTGTTGGCCTTGGGTTCGGGCGGGCTCGTCGGAACAGGACTCGGCCTGTCAAGGCAGAAATTCTACTATCTTCCCGAACAGCATACGGACTTCATATTCGCCATAATCGGCGAAGAGCTTGGGTTTCTGGGCGCGGCCCTAGTTGTGTTTCTGTACGCGCTCTTCGCGTGGCGCGGGTTTCGGGCCTCGCTCAATGCTCCGGATTCCTTTGGATCTCTCTTGGCCGCAGGCATCACCATAATGGTGGCCCTGCAGGCGGCGATGAACATAGCGGTAGTCACGGGCTCGATGCCCATAACAGGCATCACACTGCCCTTGATAAGCTCAGGCGGATCTTCTTTGGTGCCTATGCTTGCCGGTGTAGGCATATTGCTCAACATAACACGCCGTGCGGGGCAGAGATAGGCAGGAGTTGTGTCAGTTGAAGGACGGTGAGGCCGGCGGCGCAGCCGGCAGACGCAAGCGGTTTTTGCTGGCCGGAGGCGGCACGGGCGGCCACATATACCCGGCGCTCGCCATCGCCCGCGAGCTGCTAACTCGTCACCCCGACTCCGAGGTGCTGTTCATCGGAGGCACGCGGGGCCTTGAGAGTGAACTCATACCGAGAGAGGGATTCGCGTTCAGGGCCATCAGTGTATCGGGCCTTAAGCGCAGGTTGTCGCTGGACACTCTGGCCACTCTGGGCCAGGCAGGGCTGGGAGTGGCGCAGTCAATATCCATCGTGGCTCGATTTGGCCCTGACGCAGCCATAGGCACCGGAGGATATGCGTCGGGGCCTGCCATGTTGGCTGCGTCGTGGCTCGGCGTGCCAGTGCTGATACACGAGCAGAATGTGGTGCCGGGCGCCACTAATAGGATGCTGTCGGGCAGGGCATCTATCGTGGCAATCAGCTGGGAGGAGTCGCGCAAGTATCTTAAGCGCCCGGGCAGGGCTGTGCTCACCGGCAACCCAGTGCGTCAGGACGTGATCACTGCCACGCGCGAGGAGGGGTTGGCCTCGTTCGGCCTGGATGCATCACGCCCGACGGTGCTGGCGTTTGGAGGCAGCCAGGGCTCTGCCAGCATCAACCGTGCGTTCATCAGCGCCCTGCCGGCGCTCGCGGCCCGGGTGAATGCCCAGTTCATGCTGGCGACGGGCAGGGATAAGTTCAGCGAGTCTATCGCGTGCGCGAACGACGCGGGAGTGCCTACAGCCATTTCCTCAGACGGAATAGCCAGGTCGGAGCGGGGAGATATTATCCTCATGCCATACATTTACAATATGCCGCATGCCCTGGCCTGCGCCGACTTGGTCATAGCCAGATCTGGAGCGATAACCCTTGCGGAATTGGCTATTCGCGGTGTGCCGGCGGTACTGATCCCACACCCGCTCGTTCCCGACAACGTGCAGGAGAAGAACGCGCGGGCCATGGAGCGGCGGGGTGCAGCGCGCGTGGTGCTCGACAGAGAGCTTGAACCGGCCGGGCTGGCAAGGCTGGTCGGATCGCTGCTCGCAGACCGGGGCGCCCTGCGCGCGATGGCGGATGCTTCGCGCTCGGCCGGCATACCCGATGCGGCATGTCGTGCCGCAGACTGTGTGGAGCAGATAATGAGGTCAGGAAGCGGCGGGCGCGGGACATGCTCCCGGATGGGCCTTTTGTCATAGAATAGCATCGTGGGCCCGCCCGAGCGGCAGAAGAGGTGCAGTCCATGGAAGCAGACGAACGCATACATTTCATAGGAATCGGTGGAAGCGGGATGAGCCCCCTCGCGCACATCATGTCCGGTCTGGGCTGGCGCGTATCGGGCTCTGATATACGTTACTCTCCCCATCTCGCGGATCTTGCAGCCATAGGAGCCCGGGTCTATCAGGGCCATGACCCTTCCGTGGTAGATGGCGCCGCCAGGGTCGTGGTGTCGGCGGCTGTGCCCTGGGGCGACCCGGAACTCGTCGCTGCCCGCGCGCTCGGGATACCCGTCACTACCCGGGCCGAGCTTCTGGGCGAGATCATGAAACCCCGTCGCGGGATAGCGGTTACCGGCACTCACGGCAAGACTACCACCAGCGCCATGATAGCGCTGATCATGGAGGAAGCAGGGCTTGATCCCACGGTTGCAGTGGGCGCGGGGTTGCCGTGGATCGCCACAGGCGGAAAGGCCGGCCGAGGCGAGTTCATGGTGGTAGAAGCGGACGAAGCTTACCGGTCCTTCTTGAAACTGGATCCGGAGGCCGCCGTGGTCACCAACATCGATGACGACCACAGGGACCACTACGGCTCGTTCGAGGCCATAGTGGATGCGTTCACGCAGTTCCTGGAGAGGATAAAGCCTCTGGGCTTTGCGGTTCTCTGCGCCGACGACCCCAACGTGACCCGCGCAGCGTCGCGGCTTGAGCGAAGGGTGGTCAGGTATGCAGTGGCGGCCGAGGCTGAATATGTCGTGTCGGAACCTCGTTCGCTCGGATTCGGATCGCGTTTTGTGGCCCTGCGTCACGGACGGCCCATGGGACAGATTGAGCTTTCGGTGCCCGGGATGCATAACATGAGTAATGCCATGGCCGCAATCGCTCTTGCCGATCAGCTCGGCATCGACTTTGACGTGGCGCGGACGGGACTGGCCCGTTTTGCAGGGGCGGAGCGCAGGTGTCAGGTGTTGGCCCACACGCCTGATGTGACGCTGGTAGATGACTACGCGCACCATCCTGCAGAGATACGCGCCACCTTGGCAGCGCTGCGGAAGGCGGCAAGCGGGAGGTTGGTGGCTGTGTTCCAGCCCCAACGCTTCTCCAGGACCAAGCTACTGCATGATGAGTTTGTCCGGTCCTTCAGCTTAGCAGATGTGATCGCAATTACCGAGATCTACTATGAGGGCACTGGAGAATCGCCCATCCCCGGCGTTACCGGGCAACACCTGGCCAAGAGTATCGAGGCCTACGAGGGCAGGCCCGTTGTGTATCTGCCCGACCGGGACGCCCTCGAGGGCTTCCTGAGAAGCGCTGTGATCCCCGGCGATACCATCGTCACGATGGGCGCGGGCGACATATACAGGACATCGCGACGTTTCGCCGAAGAGCTACTGCGCTCGGGAGCGCGACCCGGGCCATCGGAAGACGGGCGGTGGTAACTCGATGACGAGCATGGTTACGGTCGAGCAAGCCAGGCGGCTACAGAGTGTTTACAGCGGAAAAGTCATGCTGAACGAGCCGATGAAGAGATACACATCGTTTCAGATCGGCGGTCCGGCTGACGTACTTGTGGAACCGCATGATGTGGAAGCCCTGCAGATGGTGTTGCAGTGGGCATGGAGCGAAGGGTTGCCCATATTTGTGCTCGGTAACGGGACCAACTTGCTCGTGGCGGACGAGGGAATTCGGGGAGTCGTGGTCAGGATTGGCCCGGGCCTTGACGATATCTCATTCGAAGGCGATTACTTGAGGGCTGGCGCCGGGGCGACGCTGCCTGTGCTTGCCAGAGAGTGCGCCGAACGGGGCCTTGCGGGCCTTGAGTGGGCCGTCGGAATACCGGGCTCGCTGGGCGGCGCCCTCACGATGAATGCAGGTGCTTACAGTCACACGGTCGGCGACGTGACCCGCGAGGTCAGGATGATAGGCCTAGATGGCGCGCTTTCGGTCAAAACCGGCGAAGAGATGCAGTTTGCGCAGAGGTCCAGCCGGCTGTCGCACGGCGATGGCATAGCGTATCAGGCACTGCTCGCCCTGCACCGAGCCGACCCCGACGAGATACGTGCCCGCACAGCCGGGTACATGAGAGACAGGAAGATCAAGCAACCTCTCCACATGCCGAGTGCGGGTTGTGTATTCCAGAACCCATCTGGGCGGGGCGCCGGCAGGTACATAGACGCGGCGGGGCTGAAGGGGCTCAGGGTGGGCGGAGCTGAGGTTTCGCAGGTCCATGCCAATTTCATCATCAACACGGGGGGCGCCAGTGCTCGAGATGTGCTTATCCTGATGGGGGTGATCAGGCGTACTGTGTACGAGAAGTTCGGCGTGGACTTGGTGCCCGAGGTGCGTGTAGTGGGAGGCTAGGCTCGTTGCCTGCCTCGCTTAATAAGGCTTCGAGGTGGAATCCATGGAGTGGCTGAGAATAGAAGGCGGTCGGGAGCTTCGCGGACGGGTATCAGTTCCCGGGGCCAAGAACTCATGCCTCAAATTGATGGCCCTCTGCATAATGGCATCCTCCGAATGCACGATCACCAACGTGCCTTCCATCACCGATGTCGACACCATGTGCGACCTCCTCAGAGCAATCGGAGCCCGGATTGTGCGCCAGCGCGATTCGGTTCTATCAGTCGATCCAGGGCCGATCTCTTGCATGCGTCTGCCGGAGCATCTAGTAAGGTGCATGCGCGCATCAGTGCAGGTAATGGGGCCTTTGCTTGCCAGATTCGGCGAGGTTCACATGCCGTACCCCGGCGGATGCCCGATAGGGTCACGCCCGATAGACCTGCATCTTAAGGGGCTTGCTGCGATGGGCGCCCAGTTCTCAGAGGAGCATGGGCTTATCAGCGGACGCGTCGATCGCCTGGTGGGTACGGAGATACACCTTGATTTTCCCAGCGTGGGCGCTACCGAGAACCTGATGGCCGCTGCGTGCATGGCGACGGGCACCACCGTGATACGCAATGCTGCCCGCGAGCCTGAGATCGTGGACCAACAGAACTTCCTCACACGGCTGGGCGCGCAGATCCGCGGCGCCGGCACCGACACCATCAGGATCACCGGCCTGCCTGAGCTCGGAAGCACCACTTACCCGGTGATGCCCGACAGGATACAGGCGGGAACCTACATGATCGCCGCTGCCGCCACACGCGGAGATGTTACGGTCACTGATGTAGTCCCAGAGCATTTGGAGGCTGTCGGTGCGAAGCTGGCCGAGGCCGGAGCGGCTGTCATTGCTTCGGAGGATTCCGTAAGAGTCGCGATGGGCGACAGGCCGGAGCCGATATGCATCAAGAGCATGCCTTACCCGGGGTTTCCCACTGATCTGCAGGCGCCCATGGCGGCGCTGCTTACAGTGGGGCGGGGCACGAGTGTAGTCACCGAGAACATCTTCAACAACAGGTTCCGCTATGTGGACGAACTGAATCGCATGGGCGCTCAGATCTCCGTGGACGGCAGGACCGCCATAATCCGCGGGGTGAGTGAGCTCACCGGTGCGCGCGTCTCCGCTCCGGATCTTCGCGCAGGGGCCGCTCTCGTCGTCGCCGGCCTTGCGGCCCGCGGCGAGACTGTCATTGACGGGGTAGAGCACATCACGCGAGGTTATGACAGCCTTGCTGAGCGAATGGCGTCCTGCGGAGCCCTCATCAGCCACACTGTGGATGCTTCGGAGGCAGCATCCTCGGATTCGTGAAATCCCCTTCTGGCGTGGTATAATGGGGTCAGGCTGGTCGCGCCGGTCGGAGGTGCAAGCTGTGCCTGACTATTCCCAAATCTCTCAAACACCGGAGCGGCAGCGGGGGATACCATTCCCCGCCATTGCGCTGCTCTTCATCGTTCTGAGCGTCGCCGCCTTTCTGCATTCTCCGTATTTTGAGGTCAGGCACGTGCGTGTCGGCGGCGCCGACTACCTGATGGAGCGAGAGGTCCTGCTGATTGCGGACATCCCCGAGAAGTCTAACATATTCTTCGTTCCCACCAAGGAGATAGAGAGAAGGCTCGTTGCCACTCCGCGGATACGGAAAGCGCGCGTGGATAGGATCATCCCCGATACCCTCAGGATCCATCTGGAGGAGCGCTCCACGGTTGCCTATCTTCCATACGGAGGCTACTTCATCGACATCGATGAGTACGGCTCTGCAGTTGCCGTGTCGGAGGCGATCACCGACCCCGATGTACCTCTTTTGCTCGGGGTGATCCCTACGTACGTGGCCGTGGGCGAACGCGTCAAGCCTGAGGCGCCTATTGCCGTGGGAGCAGCGATCGCTGCCGCTCTCGTTAGGCAGAAGATACCCAACCTGTCGGAAGTGGATGTGACCTCAATGGAGGATGTAGTCATCCGGACTTCAGACGGTATCCGCGTGCTGGCGGGCTCCGCGAAGGGCATTGAGGAGCGGGCGAGGCTTCTCGATTCGATCCTGGCCTCACTCAGAGAACAGGGCATGCGGGTGGATTACATCGATGTCCGAGTGGAGGCCAAACCCGTGATAAGGCCGAGGAGATAAACCCGATCGCGCAAGAGGGAAACGAGCGCAGTTCTAGAATCATGCAAAGACACGGCGACCCGGTTCGGCGTGGGCGGAGGGAGCTAGCTTGGGCAAAAGAGACATCGTAGTTGGGCTCGACATTGGATCGAGCAAAGTGTGTGCCCTCATATGCGAGCAGCACGATGATTCATCCCTGGATGTTGTAGGCATGGGAGTCAGCCCATCCGCGGGCCTCAGGCGAGGGGTGATTGTGGATATCGATTCTGCGGCGGCGGCCATATCCGATGCTGCTGCGCGGGCTGAGAACATGTCAGGCTGTGCCCTGGTTTCGGCGGTGGCCAGCGTGTCGGGGGCACACGCAACGACTACATACAGCAAGGGAATCGTGGCTGTTGGCAGGCCTGATAGGGAGATCGGCCAGGACGATGTGGAGCGGGTGCTCGATGCCTCAAGGGTGGTGGCAATTCCCCCCGACCGTGAGGTAATCCATGTGCTTCCCCGGGAGTTCGTGATAGACGGTTGCCGTGGCATCCGTCGCCCGGTGGGAATGTCGGGCATCAGGCTTGAGGTGGAGACGTGCATAATCACAGGTTCGGCCACGTCCATCCAGAACGTGCGCCGCGCGGCCTCGCGCGTGGGTCTGGAGATAGACCAGCTAGTGCTGCAGCCTATCGCGGCGGCCGAAGCTGTGCTCACTGAGTCGGAGAAGGATCTGGGTGTGCTCATGATCGATATCGGCGGTGCCACTACCGATATCGCGTGCTACATCGACGGCACACTCCAGCATACCGCGGTGATACCGGTAGGCGGAGGCCACATCACGAACGATATCGCTTTGGTGCTGCGTCTGCCCGTGGGCTACGCCGAGGAGCTCAAGATCAAGTACGGCGCTGCCCGTGCAGACATGGTGAACCCGGACGAGATGTGCGGAAAGGACAATGGAGTATCACGGTACAAGCTATGCCAGATAATCGAGGCACGGGTGTACGAGATAATGGAGATGGTCAAGGCTGAGGCCGATGGGCATGGCCTTGCCGGGCAGCTTCCCGCCGGAATCGTAGTGACTGGCGGCGCCGCTCTCATGCGCGGCGCGCCCGAGGTTGCCCAGGATGTGCTCAAACTGCCGTCGCGTCTGGGCGTTCCTACAGGTGTGTCGGGCATGACTGATGTTGTGGCAAGCCCCGCATACGCCACGGCGCTCGGCCTGGTCAAGTATGCGAGGAGCAGTTCGGGCGCGGCGTCCGGGTCAGCCATGAAGCGCCGATCCGGCGGCTTTGCCGCGAACGTTCGTGAGTGGTTTCGGGAGATTTTCTCCTCATGAGAGCTGCAAGGGGGATGCGAGGTGTTTGAACTAGAGATCGAGGTCGATCACTTGGCCAGCATCAAGGTAGTGGGTGTGGGCGGTGGCGGCAGCAACGCCATCAACAGGATGATCAGCGCCGGGCTCCGCGGGGTCGAGTTCATCGCTTTGAACACGGACGCCCAGGCTCTGCGCATGGCAGATGCTCCGAGCAAGATACAGATCGGCGAGAAGCTCACCAAAGGGCTTGGCGCCGGAGCGAATCCCGAAGTCGGCAAGAAGGCTGCTGAGGAGAGCCGCGAGCAACTGGGGCAGTCGCTCGAAGGCGCCGACATGGTCTTCATCACCTGCGGTATGGGCGGGGGCACGGGCACGGGCGCTGCGCCCATAATAGCGGAGATCGCCAAAGAGCAGGGGGCTCTCACAGTGGGCGTGGTGACCAAGCCGTTCGCTTTTGAGGGCAGACGTCGAATGGCCCAGGCCGACCAGGGAATTTCCGCTCTCAAAGACAAAGTTGACACTCTAATAGTCATCCCCAACGACCGCCTGCTGCAGGTGGTGGAGCGCAATACTTCGATCTTGGAAGCGTTCCGCGTGGCAGACGACGTGCTCCGCCAGGGGGTTCAGGGCATTTCCGACTTGATAATTGTGCCTGGCCTGATCAACCTGGATTTCGCCGACGTCAGGACGATCATGACGGACGCGGGCTCCGCTCTGATGGGCATCGGCATAGCTTCAGGCGAGAACCGCGCCTCCGAAGCGGCCCGTATCGCCATATCCAGCCCGCTGCTGGAGGCCTCGATCGACGGGGCTAAGGGCGTCCTGATGAACATCACAGGCTCGTCTAACCTGGGGCTGTTCGAAGTGAACGAGGCGGCCGAGATAGTGTCGAGTTCCGCCGACCCCGATGCGCTCGTGATTTTCGGTGCGGTTATCGACGAATCCATGGGCGACGACCTCAAAGTCACCGTGATCGCCACTGGGTTCGAGGCAGTTGCGCGTGCCCAGTCGGTGCCCGCCGGTTCGAGGCTTCCTCACGCCGACAGGGTTCAGATCAAGCCGCTGGCAGGCGGCGATGATCTGGATATCCCGCCTTTCCTGAGGCGGGCTAGGTAGGAGCGGTCCGAGTACATAACACCCATACGGCGACGGTATACAGCGGCGAATCCCCCTCGAGCATGCGGGGTGCGCCGCTTTTTCGTCTCGAAATCCATCGGGCGGTGCATCGCCCCAACCCGACACCTTTCGGAGTGAGGGGGTGCTACACTGAATACAATTACGTAGTGGGGGGTGCCGCAGGTGATCCGCTTGTACGTTGACTCCCTGCTACTCATGGCCGGCAGCACTTTTCTCCTGGATCTCATCACCCTGTGGGCTGTGCGGCAGATGGGCGGCGCGGTAGCGCCCAGAGCTGGCTCCGGGCCGTGCGTGAGGCCCAGGCTTGCCGCTGGCGCAGGCTTGTCGACGGCGGTGTTCGTGGCCATGGTTAGCTTGGCGCAGTTGGGCCTCGCGGACCTTAAGTCGGGCGTCTCGATTACGGCCGCGGCAGTGGCTGCCTGCGCCTCACTGATACTGGCTTTCCCCGGGATGTCGCTGCGGGCCACGGCTACAGCGCTGTTCTATCGCTCGCTCCTGACTGCGCTGGCCGGAGGCGCGGCGACAGCCGCTTACTCCTTCACCGCCGGGAACCGGGCAACCTCGTTCATCGCGGCCATCGCAGCAGTGGCGCTTGCGACCGAGGCGGGCTGGGGCGCAGTCCATCGCGGCATTCGCGACGGGCTTTTCGTAGTTCCAGTCGACATCGATTTCGGCGCCGATCGTGTTTCGGTTCAGGCACTGATAGACACAGGTAATCGCCTGCGTGACCCGGCTTCCAGAAATCCCGTGATAATCGTGGAGTACGGCGCGATCGAGTCGGCACTGCCTTGCGAGGTTAGGGCAGCCTTAGCTCAGCCCGGCGACGACTTCATGGCGCAGGCGCGCGCTGTCGCCGGCTCGACCTGGTCATCGCGGTTCAGGGCCGTTCCGTACTCCTCCGTGGGCAGGGATAAGGGGATGATGGTGGGCTTCAGGCCCGACCGAGTACGCGTGGCGGACGGGGGGAGAACCATCACTACTTCGCGTGCTGTGGTATGCGTTCATACGTCTACACTGTGCCCGGGCGGCAACTACCGGGCGCTGCTCAACCCCGATATCCTGACCGCCGCGTGAGTCCATATGGGAGGCTTGCTCAGATGGAGATGATTGAGAGAGCCCTCTGGATCGTCCGATTGCTGCTCATCAGAATCCTCGGCAGACTGGCCACGGCTGACGACTCAGTCTGTTACGTCGGAAGCCACGAGACGCTGCCGGCCCCTCTTACGCCCGACGAGGAGGCATGCCTGATCGGTCGGCTTATGGGCGGGGACGAGGATGTCAGGGCGGAACTGGTGGAGCGCAATCTGAGGTTGGTCGTGTACATTGCGCGCAAGTTCGAAAGCACCGGAGTGGGCGTAGAGGATCTTGTGTCCATTGGCACCATCGGCCTGATAAAGGCCGTTAATACCTTTGATCCAAGCAAGCGGATAAAGCTGGCCACATATGCGTCCAGGTGCATCGAAAACGAAATCCTGATGCACCTGCGCAAGACAAACAGGATTCGCAGTGAAGTATCCTTTGATGAACCACTCAACGTCGACTGGGATGGCAACGAGCTTCTACTCTCAGACGTGTACGGGACTGACGATGATCTCATATACCAGGCCATCGAGGAGGAGGTAGATCGCGCCCTGCTTAGCGAGGCTCTAGCGGCCCTTACCGGCAGGGAGAAGCGTATCATGGAGCTGAGATTCGGCTTCACAGGCGGGTCTGAGAAGACTCAGAAGGAGGTAGCCGACCTGCTGGGAATCTCGCAATCATACATATCCAGGCTGGAGAAGAGAATCCTGATAAAGCTGAGGCATCAGATAGTCAGGGCTGAGTGAGACCATCACTGGAGCTGTCGACGGCACGTGCCGGCTTGGCGCCCGGTCGCGGGGGGAAATCCACCCGACCGGGCGCCACATTGTTCTGACGGCCTGTGTATTGACGCTCAATTCGAACAAGCGCAACAGAATAAACCCGGAACATCGGAGCAATACTCTTACTGGAAGAGCGGTGACACGAAGTTCAGATAGTGGAGTTGTTCCGAAATGGCGCTGAACAAAGTAGAGATCTGCGGTGTCAATACCTCGAAACTTCCGGTGTTGTCGAGTGCGAAGATACGGGAGCTCTTGGAGGCAGTGCGCGACGGCGATGAGGAAGCGCGCGACAAACTGATATACAGCAACCTCCGACTGGTATTGTCGGTCATTCAGCGGTTCACCAACAGAGGCGAGTACGTTGACGACCTATTCCAGGTGGGGTGCATAGGCCTGATCAAAGCCATCGACAACTTCGACTTGGGGCAAAACGTCAAATTCTCCACATATGCAGTGCCCATGATAATCGGCGAGATCAGACGGTATCTGAGGGACAATAACCCGATCAGGGTGTCGCGATCCCTGCGCGACATCGCCTACCGGGCGCTGCAGGTCCGCGACAGGCTTGTCGCCGACACCTCCCGAGAGCCTACAGTGACCGAAATCGCCGCGGCGCTGGGCCTTCCGCGCGAGGAGATAGTATACGCTTTGGATGCCATACAGGAACCGATATCCTTGTTCGAGCCGATATACCACGACGGGGGCGACCCCATCTACGTAATGGACCAGGTGTCGGATGACAAGAACCTCGACGTCAATTGGCTTGAGGGTATATCGATCAAGGAGGCCATGCTGAGGTTGCCGGCGCGCGAGCGCCTTATACTGAAGCTGCGGTTCTTCGAGGGCAGGACCCAGATGGAGGTAGCCGACGAGATCGGGATCTCACAGGCACAAGTGTCTAGGCTGGAAAAAGCTGCACTCCGACAGATGAGGGGCTCGATGTAGAGGAGGGTATCACCATCAAACACGAACTAGCTGTCAGGGTAGTAACATGCGCCGCCATACTTGCGCTGGCTTTCATATGCTTCGTGGCTGCGACTGCACGACCTATTGGAGCACGAGCCTCCGATGAGGCGGCGCCTGCCTACAACCCGTCCAACCTGATCAGACTGCACGTCGTCGCGCCCGGCGACGATTCCCAGAGCCAGCGGCTGAAATTCGCCGTGCGCGACAGGGTGCTCGACGAGACCGGAAGGCTCCTGAAGTTGGCGGACGATGCCGATCAGGCAGCGCGGATACTTCAGGCGAATCTGTCGAGGATAGAGGCGGTCGCCGGAGAAGCGGTGGCTAGGAGCGGAACTTCATGTCAAGTTCAAGCCGACCTCGGCGTGTTCCCCTTTCCGAGCGTCTCATATGGCAACACCTCACTGCCGGCCGGAGACTACCTCGCCCTGAAAGTCGCGATCGGACCTGCTATGGGCGCCAATTGGTGGTGTGTGCTCTTCCCGCCCCTGTGCCCGGTGGACTTGGAAAGAGCCCGCATTCTCGATGTCGCTGCGACCACTGGCGGCCGGTTCCTCACCCTCGAACTCGCCATGCATGCCAGGCCCCTGACCCTCGCCCAGCTCACTTGGGAGATCCCGACCTGGGCCTGTCGCCTTCTGAAGTGGCCCCAGTACCAGCACGCGCGCAGCTGGTAGACCTGCCTCCTGCTCCAGATCCAGCTTCTGCGCTGGCGAATGCACTCATCCAACGCCTCCTGCATACAATGTGAAGGTTTATCATCGCCTGCAGGAGGTGCCTCAATGATTCTCCGAGCTTCCGAACTCCGCGTAAAAGAAGTCGTCAGCGTCAATGACGGCAAGCGGCTTGGCTACATATTCGACATGGAGATCGACATGGATACAGGAAAGATCGTGAGCTTCGTGATTCCCGGAGGCGGCAGGATCCTGGGCTTTTTGGGGCGTGGCGGCGAACTCGTGCTCGACTGGGAGAACATAAGGAAAGTCGGGAAAGACGTGGTCTTGGTAGACGACTCAGAACTGGCCGGTGCCGGTGGATACACGCCCGGTTAGCCCCGCATGTATCAACCGCGTATTGGGACAGACGATATGGGGTTGCAATAGGGAGGACAGGCTGGGACCGCCCATCGTCAACGCGGATCGATCTGCGGATCGATTTTTCTTGAAAGCCGGGCCACGTGATGCTATACTGCGCCTGCTGGAGGGATGCTTCATGCAAAGTTGCTTGCCAGAGAATACAGCAGTACTTGTCAAGGACTCCGCAGGCGAGGTTAGGCGGGTTACGCTGGACCATTTCGACGCCATGCTCAACGACGAACCAGACTGTTCGGCCCTCGGCAACCTGAAGGTGCTTGGCCGCGACGGCTGGGTGGAGTTGACGTCTGTCAGCCGCAGGCGCCTGTGGGAAGGCGAAGAGCTGTTGTGCGTTCGCACGCGTTCAGGGCAGATCTCACTGACGGGCGACCACAAGATCGCTGTCAAGCGCGGGATGGAGGACGTCGTTGTGCCGGCCAGGGACCTCGGCGCGGGAGACGCCATAATGGCCTTCGAACAGCCCGCGCTGGGCAAGAGCGCGCGTCCTGTCGGGGAAGATCCGGTATTTCGGCCCTTTGGGGTGCTATCGGTAATCAGAACCGTTGGCTACGACGGCTCTATGTATCAGGTCGAAACCTCCGACCATACCCTGGTGGCCAACGACTTCCTTACGCAGACGGTGTAGCCGGAACATGAGCGCGTCGTGGTATAATGAAGGTCGAACCAGGCGCGGTTATCCACGCCAATCGTGGGGGAAGAGCAAGGGGCAGATGCAGGGATGTGGACTACTCCAAGGCGAAAGCGGCCGCGGCTTCTGGAGCATACTCCCGCGGAGCGCGCCCAGAAACGTTTTGCGAAGGCTGCAGCTGTTGTCGTAGTCGCAGTGCTCTCATATTCCCTTTTCGCCGCCGTTCGCCCCATGATCACGATGAGGTCGTCCAGAACGGCTCAGGCCTATCTGGGCTCGGTCGACGTGTCCTACCCGGGCGATGCGGTGATTGTCCGCGATGAGCGAATTGTGGCAACTCCGATCAGCGGCGTGATCCACTTTGTCGCGGAGAACGGTGAGCGGGTGGCAGCAGGCGCAGTCGTGGCCGAAGTGCGCGACAAAGCCGCTGCCCAGGCCCCTCAATCCAGTTCGCTTCAAGCGCAGGAGGAGATTGACCGATTCGCGCAGGAGTGTGCCATCCGCGAGCAGCGCGAGAAGGAACGTCTGTCTGCACTGAGGGTTCAGGTTGCCATCAAAGAAGCTGAGCTTCGGGCGTACACCGATCGCAAGGACGCAAAGAATGTAAACCGGCTTCACACGGAGCTGTCTGAGCTCCGTCAACGCGAGTCGGCCGCTGTGGATTCGCTTGCCCGGATCGGGGACGAGATGCGAGCTGCCGCTGCCGCGGTGGCCGAGGCCAAGCGCCGATCCGACACCTCTTCCGCACGTGCGCGAGCGGTGCTTCGCTCCTTTGCCGCAT
>Ga0255341_1001283_pt1 | contig 36457 bp, 31 predicted proteins | sample wastewater_treat_8_FD_192418 | JGI IMG/M metagenome (GOLD analysis project Ga0255341, IMG submission 192418) | Wastewater microbial communities from Lulu Island WWTP, Vancouver, Canada - plant12 | ecosystem: Engineered > WWTP > Wastewater > Unclassified | place: Canada: Vancouver, British... | reverse complement strand
GTAGTATTTTTCTACATACAGTATATCGCAAAAACGCCTTGAAGTCCAGTAGTTTCAATAGTTTTGCGAAGTTTTCAAAGATCGATATTACCTGTTTTTAACAGGAGTTATTGCAGTGGAATCAATGGTAGATATATTATAACACTGATTACAGGCAAGTGGAATAAAATGGGTAATAATATTATTTGACAAGAACAGTCATAATAATACATACAGCAGCATAGTTTCAAGAATTCAGAACCATGGAATTCAGAATTATAGACGAAAAGGTTAATAAATTAGATATAAATTAGATTTAATTTAGATATAATTAGCTGTATATGGTTTAGATTTGTTATAATGTTATTTATATTAAAAGAGTATATATGGATTGATGTTAATCTACATTAAATAAATTATTAATCTTACATTTAGCAGAGCAAAATAACGAACGCTTTACCGGAATTTTGCGATAGATAAATGTAAAAGATTAATCGTATTTAATATATATAAATTAAATTATTTTGGGAGAATAATAAGATATGAAAAAAGCTACAATACTTAGAAAACGGTTTATACCATATGAAACAGTTGATATTTCCAGTGATGAAATGCTCTATAGGGATGATGAACTCATTATCACCAGGTGGAAGGCAATCAGACCGCGAACAGATATTGGCAGGGGTGTTTCTTTTGCGTTTTTAAAGGATGGCTATAAAATAAGCAGATTTTATGATCCCCAGGGGAACTTTGTATACTGGTACTGTGATGTGATAGATGTGGAGTATGATGCTGCCAGGGATACCTATACTCTCATAGATCTTCTTGTTGATGTAAAAATTTTACCCAATGGGGAAGTACGGGTATTGGATATTGATGAGGTGGCAGATGCTCTTGATGAAAATATAATAACAAAGGAGCAGGCCAGTGATTCTATGCGGAAACTTCATAAGTTATTGGATCTTGTTTACAGAGGAGAATTTCCTCCAAAAGAATGCAGGGATCAGAAATATTGGAAGGTATAATGTTGTAATTTAAGTTTAAGTAACTTGAGAAACTATAAGAAACTAAAGGAGAATGCTCATGGCAAAACTGATCGATTTACATACTCATTCAACTGCCTCGGATGGTAGCCTGACACCACGGGAACTTGTAAGACATGCAAAAAATATGGGGCTTCAAGCTATAGCACTTACAGATCATGATACAATAGACGGAATTGAACAGGCCATTGATGAAGGAAAAAAAGTTGGACTTGAAGTTATAGCAGGCCTGGAAATAAGCGTTGAGTATGATCCTGAAATGCATATACTGGGATATTTTTTCAATAATACATATAAGAATATAAACAAGGTTTTGGATGGACTCATTAAGAAGAGGGATGAAAGAAATCCCAAGATTGTAAAAAAACTAAATGAGCTTGGATTTGATATAACTATGGAGGAAGTAACAAGCCAGGCTGGAGGAAAGGTAGTTGCAAGGCCTCATATAGCCAGGGTTCTTTTGAATAAGGGCTATGTAAAAAGTATTCAGGATGCATTTGAAAGGTATTTGGCAGTTGGCAAGCCAGCATTTTTCCCCAAGTCCAAGTATACTCCGGAAGAAGGAATAAAGGAGATACTTGGTGCAGGAGGAATACCTGTTCTTGCACACCCGATATACCTGTACCTCAACCAAAAACGTTTGGATAAGCTTGTAAAAGAGCTTGTTTCATATGGGTTAATGGGAATTGAGGCTTACTATGTGGATAATACCAATGATGATACAGGGAATCTGCTGAGGCTTGCCATCAAGTATGATCTGCTTGCTACAGGCGGCAGTGATTATCATGGAAGTCTAAAGCCTGCAATAGAAATTGGCAGGGGAAGAGGTAATCTTAAGATTCCATATGAGATTCTAGATAAAATGAAGACTTTGGATGCTTGACACCTAGTTTTAAAGTGGTATAATAATAAAGTAATTGATATCGGTTTTGTGTAAAAAATGCCCTTCACAAGGAAGGGTTATTTTTATCGTATTAGCAAACAGGGTGAATGGACTATGGATAAGAAGGAATCAATAAAACCAATAACACAAAATAAAAAAGCGAGACATGACTATTTTATTGAGCAGACAATTGAAACAGGAATAGTTTTGTCAGGAACAGAGGTTAAGTCCATTCGTCAGGGAAAGGTAAACCTTAAGGATAGCTATGCTTCTATCAAAGATGGGGAAGTTATTTTAAGCGGCATGCATATAAGTCCATATGAACAGGGAAATATATTTAATAAAGATCCGATAAGGGATAGAAAGCTTTTGCTCCACAAATATGAGATAAGAAGACTTATAGGCTATGTTCAGCAAAAAGGTTTGACTTTGGTACCGATTCAGTTATACTTTAAGGGCAGCAGAGTCAAGCTTGAGTTGGGAGTTGCCAAAGGTAAAAAGCTCCATGACAAGCGTGACGACATTGCACAAAGAGACGCAAAACGAGAAATTGACAGAAGGCTTAAGGAAAACAACAAGTAAAATTTTAATATGGGGGCGCAATGGTTTCGACGGGATTGTTGAGACTAAGGTAGCGAGTAGAGGATTCTCGTAGGCCTCTTAAAAAACGAGAACTTAAAATTAAACGCTAAAAACGAAAATTTAGCTTACGCGGCTTAATGCCGTGTACGTCTAGCCCAGGTTCCTGCACCTGGGGGCCTAGGCGCCGATAAGTCAGGCCTTTTGCATAGGAAGGTTAAATGCTAGAACTGCTGCAGTAGTAGCCTTGAGCTGTAGCGGAACTTAAAGGCTACGGTAGAGTAGACCCTGCCCTTGGGGGATGCTCGTCAGGAATGTTAAATTGAGGGATACACTCGTAGAAGCTTTTGTGGATATGGTTTCGGACAGGGGTTCGACTCCCCTCGCCTCCACCATAGAATCCACGTCCAACGTGGATAAGTCAGAAACAGGATTACCAAAGGTATCCTGTTTTTTGTCGTCCAAGGACAAAAATGAAACAGAGTTAATAAGGATGATTACGGCAACAGAGAGTCGTCATGAAATAAACAATTACTTATATAAGGTGGGGCTAGTAGCTAAATACTTGCCTCACCTTAATATTTTTGAACAGATGGGTAGAACAGGAAGGCAATATAGCAAATGTAAGGTACAGTAAAAAATAATGATGAGATAAGATAGCCTTTGTGTATGTGTTGAAATTCAACGGTTTCTGCAGTTCATATATATAATTATTGAGTTTATACACATAAAAAATTCTTAATGAAAGAAGGGTATTTATGAATGCAAAGATTATAGCAGTTGCAAATCAAAAAGGTGGTGTAGCCAAGACCACTAGTGTAAGGAATATGGCATTTTCCCTTGGAGAGCAGGGAAAGAAGGTGCTAGCTTTAGATTTTGACCCACAATCTAATCTCACATCATCATTCGCAGATGAGGCTACTAAAATAACAAACACAATTGCTGAGATAATGTACAAGGCTATGGATGAGGAACAGCTTCCATATCCAGAGGAATACATTTATACCCATGGAAATGTAGACTTTATTCCAAGCAGTATTCATTTATCAGTAGTTGAAGCCAATCTACGTATGGAAATGGGAAGTGAGAAATTACTTGCCAATATTCTGGAACCACTCAGAAAGGATTATGATTATATTCTCATTGATACAAATCCATCTTTAGGGCCACTTACTATCAATGCTTTATCAGCTGCTGACAGTGTGATTATTCCAATCAATCCGGAGTATTATGCTACGATGGGGCTCACAGATTTAACTAAGACTATCTTGAAGATAAGAAAAAGAATCAATCCCAAAATTCAGTTTGAGGGAATCCTTTTGACTATGTGTGATATGCAAACAAATCTTCATAAGGAAGTCTGTGAAGAGGTAACAGAAGCATATAAAAATGGAATGAAGATTTTCAAAGTACATATTCCACGTTCCATAAGAGTTGGAGAAGCCAACAGATATGGTATGAGTATTGTTGATTTTGACAGGAAATCAAAAGCTGGAATTGCTTATAACGAAGTAGCAAAGGAGTTGATAATGAATGGTAACTAGACCAACCGCAAAGAAAGTAAAATCCCTTGATGAATTATTAATGGCAGATGAACCAACATTACCAATTCAAGCAAATGATAAAGTATTTCTGACAATAGCATTCGACAAAATTCGACCTTATCAGAATCATCCATTTAGGCTATATAGTGATGAACGGCTTGATGACTTAGTTGAAAGCATAAAGGCAAATGGCGTTTTGGTTCCTATGATAGTTAGAAAGATTGAATGTGGTGAAGATGGCTTTGAGTATGAAATGCTAGCCGGGCACAATCGAATGAATGGGGCAAAGATTGCAGGACTTACTGAGGGCCCATGTATAGTAAAGGAGTACTTAACAGATGAAGAAGCACTTATGTATGTAGTAGAAACTAATGTGATTCAGCGGTCATTCACAGATATGCTTCCATCAGAAAAATCAACAGTACTTTCTCTAAGTCACTCGAAAATGTTCTCCCAAGGCAAAAGAAATGACATAATTGATGAGCTTAAAAGACTTGAAAACCCTGAATACATAAGGGGAAATGAAACTTCTGCCCCAGTGGGGCAGAAGTTAACGACAAGGGAAAAAGTAGGCAATGAGTATGGACTTTCAAAGAATACAGTTGCCAGGCTATTACGAATTGATAAGGTGATTAATGCTCTTAAAGATAGAGTTACAATCATCTCGGCAGCAGCCTATTATGCCAATATTACTATTATATCGGATTTGATTGATAAGGACAGGTACTCATCATTTGAGAAGATAGAAAAGGCTGCAAGAAAAAGGGCATTATCCTATGCAAATATGAAAAGCGGAGATGCTATTGCAAAATTTATGGATGATGAAGAAGTTAAAAAAGCAGTTGCAGAGATAAAAGGGGGAGATGCTTCCTATGTCGATTTTGATGTATAAGCAGAGGTTCAAGCCTCCTAATTTCAATAAAACTCCAAAATGTAATTATGCTCATATAAGGTATATTGCAACAAGACCCGGTGCATCAAAAAATGAAGGAATGAGCCACGGACTATTTGGTAAACTTCAGCCGGGAAATTTAACTGAATTTAAAACCTGGCAGGAGGTAGCAAAAGAGGTACGAGAACTGTCTTATAAGAAAGTAAATATTTTTAGAAGTGTTATTTCATTTACTCCTGAAACTGCCGCAGAACTTGGATTAAAAGATCATAGTGCATGGGAAAATTACATCGAAAAACATATTCATATTTTAGCAAGTAAAAATGGAATAAGCCGGAGAAATCTTTCTTGGGTATGTGCTCACCATAATGAACCTAGCCACCCTCATATTCATATTGTATTCTGGGATAAAAATCAAAAGACAATGAAAAATTTTGTTAGTCCAAAAGTCGCTGACAGTATAAGGATTCAATTGATAAAAGAGACCTTTGCTGAAAAAATAGCTGATTATTGCAGGGCTAAGGAAAAGCAAAAATCTGAACTTAAGGAAGTTACTGATGATTTGGTAAAAGATTTTGATGATTATATGAAGACTATTTATCCAAAAGAATATAAGAAATTAAAGGAATTGGCTGGAAAGATTGATGATGAGGAGTTGAAAGATATCCCAATTGACAGTATTTTGAAAGGGATTGATTTATCACCTATATCAATTCGGATATTTCAACTCAAAGATATTTTGCCGAAAAAGGGGAGGCTTTATTATCAACTGCTACCAGAAGAAGCAAAAGAACAAGTGGATAGACTTGTAGAAGACTTAAAGCAAGGAATCCCACACTTGAAACAGCTGATTGATGAGTATGCAGATACAAAGTCAAAAATGGCTATGTTATATGATACAGACCCGGAGAGTGTGGAAAGGCATAAAGATAAAGCAATAAAAGAGATGGACAAGCTGATTGCAAACCGTTTAATTGCTGTAATTAAAACATTAGCAAATAAGGAATTTGAACTTTCAAAACTGGAATATTCCAAGGAGTATAAATCTTACAAGACACAGCAATTGATTTATGAGGTTTTAATGATGATAGAGCAGAATGTTGATGATTTAAATATGGATTATATTGATAGACAAAAAGTAGAAAGTACAGAGTTATCAAAAAGAGCAAAGAAAGAATTGTATTTAAGAAATAGAGACAAAGGTATGGAGAAATAAGTTGCCATACTTTTTATATTTCAGAAAGGAAAAGAGAAAAATGTCATATACAACAATATATCAGTATCCTGAGGGACATCCTTGCTGTGGGTGTCCTTTTATTTTGGAATTAACAAAGCCAAGCTGTATGTTTCCACAAACAGGCGATAAGTGCTTTATGCAAAAAGAATTAGAGAGAAAGAAAAACAAAATGAAGGCCATGAACCTAAATAATGCCGTTTTAAACAGGAGGTATTTCAATGCGTACTAAAATGGACTTTTATAAAAGTTTTTTTGAACAACTTGCAAGAAGAGGCTTTGATGTTAAAAGGTCGACTTCTTCAGATTATCTTGCGGATATTTACTATAAAAACCAACTCATAGGTAAATATAAGAATTTGAATAATGAGGGTAAAAAGGTATTGCTTTTTTCGGATAGCCGACAAAGAGCTGCTACTCTTGCAAGAGATATGACAATTGCAACTGATGGTGATGCGGGTAGACAAGCTATTTTCATTGCTCAAAAACTGTTGGATGAAAGCTTTGAAGGTGAAAAGACTCTAAATTTGTTATATTATGCGTTTTTAAAAGTTGTATATGACAATCGTTTAACTTTCTTTTATGGCAATGAAAAAGAAATGTTCAAGGATCATCTGAAAAAATATGAGGAATTTTATGCCTCACGATCTAAGATAAAATTCAGTAAAATGCGTGATAAAATTGGAAATCCACCAGAGATGTTTTATCAATTATTGTTAAAAAATATTAGTGACAACTATAGAGCATTCAATAATTTAGGACTCGGACAGGTGGTACTTGCAGAAGCAGGGGATGCAGGTGATGACTTGAAGTATGAAATACTTGAAAAAGTTGAGATGCTTACAGGGATTGAAGAAAAAGATGTTAGAAATATTTATAATACATGGTTACAGTATTTATTAGTTAGGAAAATAGCAATATTTCCTGAAATTGGAGATGATGTAAGGGACAGTATATTGGCATATGAAAGAGGTGGATTTGGAATTAGTGAAGTGGCAAAATTTCCAGAGTTTATTGATGAAATATTATCTGTAAAAGGTATTGATGCGACTAAAAAGCAAGTATTGATGGATAAATTTAATGTCATGACACAAATCTTACAATCACCTGCAAGAAACCATAATAGAAAATATATTTTTGGTGTGAGAATGGAACTTAAGACTTCAGAAAATTCCAAATGGTATAAATGTTACCGTTGTGCTGGAGTCTCTACATATACATTATGGGATCATTGTATATATTGTGGAAGTAAAGATCATATTAACTTAATAGATGAGGAGAAGCTAGAAAGATACTCATTATGGCGAGCACCAGTGTTAAGTGCACTTTCGGGTGACAAGATAAGAAATATTACTACTGAGGAACATACAGCTCAACTATCTTATAAAGACACTAGAAAAGATGTCTGGGTAACAACAGAAAAGTATGAACTTGCATTTAGGAATATTACTCTAAATGAAGATGAAGAACCAATAGATGTATTAAGTTGCACAACAACAATGGAGGTTGGTATTGATATTGGTTCGTTAACTAGTGTTGGTTTAAGGAATGTTCCCCCAATGCGAGAAAATTATCAGCAAAGGGCAGGTCGTGCAGGTCGTGCAGGAGCAGCAGTATCTTCTATTGTAACTTATACTGAGACTGGGCCTCATGATGCATGGTATTTTAAACATCCAAGTGAAATCATTTCAGGAACTCCAAGAACACCTTGGATTGATTCAACAAACCCCAAATTGGTTAAAAGACATATTAACTTGATATTATTACAGGAATATTTAAGAACAGGAAGTATAGGTTTAGATGACATTAATACTATTAATTTTTTTGATAGCAGTGAAAGTTTGAATTATCAATTATTTATCGGATGGGTTAAGGAAAATATTCCGATAAGTAGAGAAAGAGAATGTATTCTATTACCGTTTTTATCATTTGACTGGAATGAATATGTGAATGAACTCGAAAACAGTATGAGTCTCGTTGCAAAGAAAGTTGAGGAAGCTCCCTTCATTTATATACCACCTATGAATGCAGATGAATCGAGATCGAATTCTTATAGACTGATGGATGTTCTGTTTTCAGAAGGAATGTTACCTAATTATAGTTTTCCAAGAAACATTGTACATTTTTGGATTGAGGATTTGAACGGAGTTGTAAAAGAAAGCCCAGAGAGAAGTATTGATATAGCACTAAGTGAATATGCCCCAGGGCGTTCTCTTGTCGTTAATAAGCAAACCTATATTTCAGGAGGTTTATATGACTATTATACGAAACTTAATAAAAGTAAAAGATTTAAAGCCGCTACTCCTTGGTTGGAACTGGAAGAATATAGAAAAGAGGTTTTGTGTTGTACCAGTTCATTGTGTGGGTGGTTTGGTGTAAGTGAAATATATGATGAATGCCCATTATGTGGCAGTTCTTTGGAATCTCATGTAATGATCAAGCCTTGGGGCTTTGCTGCAAGAGAAGGCCGTAGTATACCTGAAACACATGAAAATCAAGAAATGTCTTATGCAAGTCAACCATCATATTCTTCAATGCCATCGGGTGGGAAAATGATCGAAGTAGGTACTGCAGGATACATAAAAATGGAAAACAGAGAAAACCAAAAACTGGTTATTATAAATAAAGGTCCTGAAGAAAAAGGGTTTGAATTGTGTGGAGAGTGTGGAGCTATAGAGCCAAGTATTGTAAATCAAACAGAAAGAGTAAACAGAAAGAGACCCTATAAAATACTTTATATGCAAGATGATATGATGAAGTGCAGACATGATTATTTCAAAACATATCTGGGTTATGAGTTTAATACCGATATGATGGTATTGGAAATTAAACTGGATGAAAGCAAGCTTGATTTGGAAGAAATGTATACAGTCTGGTTAATTCCAGCATTAACAACGTTTGCAGAAACTTTAGCTTTGGCTGCAAGTAGGGAACTTGATGTTGAGTTTAGTGATATGAAGAGTGGTTATCGTATAAGGGCTGTTGGAAATAGTATATATGCTGATATTTATCTCTATGATAGTTTAAGTTCAGGTGCCGGATATGCAGGAAGAGTATCAAAATTTATAGACTCAGTATTTGGAAAGATGAATGATATTTTTGAAGGCTGTAATTGTTCATCAGCATGTCCAAATTGTCTGCAACATTTTTGGAATCAGCGAGTAAAAAGCAATTTAGATAGACACTTAGGGAATGATTTTCTAGAGTTTATCAGAAGTGGAAGACTTAGAATTGCTGTTAATGAACAGGAGCAGGTTAATTATTTTGAACATATTAACAGAATAGCACAGATGCAAGGTTTTGGTGAAATTATAAATAAGAGATCAGGTAAGTCATATTTAAAAACAAGGAGTGAAAAGGAAATTATTATATATCCTGCAATGTGCAATTTGAAAGTATTGGATGCTAAAGATAAAATCTGTATATCTGACCGTTTGTGTAAGTATGCTATTTCAGAAGTATGGCAGAAAGTGAAGCAGCAACTATTATCTTAAAATGTATTTGGTGTTTTCTACAATTCATAATAATATGTAAAAAGGAGGCAAGTGCTTATATATGGGAAGTATAGATATCCGGGATTTATGTTTAACTTTTGTGTTTCAAGATAAAAATGATTTTCATCACTCATATCAATTGGCATACCATCCTTGTCCAGTATGGATGAGGGGAAGCAACGATCACATTATTCCCATGCCAGACAGTGTAAATTATGAATATGGTAGTTTTGAAATGCTTTTGAAATATATTAAGGAATCACATTATATAGAATTTGAGCATCAGAGCAAGTGTATATTAATTGCAGACAAAGGATGGCTTAGTTTTAATGAAGAGCTGAATAAAATTGTTGATGATGTTACAAATAATGGGTTTGGTGTTTCATTAATTACGATTTAGTTTAAATCGAGGATATGTAAGTAATAAAGGGCTTAAATGTGCAAAATCTTTATTACTTACTATCTCAAAAACTCCGATTTAACATCTAACATCAACCACATTCTTAAGTTCATACCTCTCTTTTCATAGGAAAAAATTTTATCATCTGGAAGAAGTATATCGGATGCAAATAAGTTGGCTTCATATTTAGGTCGGCTTTTCATGTCATATAAAACAAATTCCAAATTCCTGCAAGCAAATATTTTTTGCTAAAACATTCATGTGCATATCTTAATGTGCATTAACCATTAACAAGATTCTCACATATAAAATCTAATATTCTTAAGGTATATCAAGTGTTAAGTGTTAAGTATTGTGCTTGAATCTGTTAATTTATGTATATATTGCTTTGAAATGGTGAGAATTAATGGAAACTGACGGAAATAATAGAAAAATATCTAAAATATTATTGAAACTAGGTTGTAAGAACATATTTTATATGCTATAATTTTAAGAAATTTATGGGATGTTATGGTTAGAAAACTAAGAAATGTAACGAATATTGTCGAAAAAACTTAGTTAAGTTATTAATTTAATTACCTAAAATATGATATTTGTTAAGTGAGGTTGAAAGTATGGGGCGTATTGCTAGAGGCACAAAAAGCATAATTGATATAATTAGATGGCGTGCCGAAAAACAAAGTAATAAATTGGCTTATCAATTCAGTGATTATTCATGTCCAAGCGAAGTAGAAGAGAAGGTTCTTAGTTATGCTGAACTGGATCGTAAATCTAGACATATTGCTGCATTATTGCAGGATTTAAATGTGTATGGAAAGCCAGTCCTAATTATGTATCCTCCAGGATTAGATTATATTGTTGCTTATTTTGGATGCTTATTTGCAGGGGCTATTGCAGTTCCTTGTTATTCGCCATTAAATAGTAGTATGATGTCTACTCTTAATAAAGTTGTAAAAAATTCAGGTTCTTGCCATATCTTGACTATTGAAGAGATTAAAGATAAAGTTTGGAAGGAAATTGACAATCAACCTTACCTAAGTTCTTTGCAATGGATTTCTACAGATAAAATTACTGTTGATATGAGCTCAAATTACAAAAATGTTGATATTAAGGAAGATGATTTAGCTTTTCTGCAATATACTTCAGGTTCAACTTCTGCTCCTAAAGGTGTTATGGTTACACATGGTAATCTATTACTTAATTCAGAATATATTTATAAAGGCTTTAAAATTAGTTCTGAATCGAGATTAGTATCATGGCTTCCTCCTTACCATGATATGGGGTTGATTGGAGGAATCATACAACCCCTCTATGGGGAGTTTCCGGTGTTAATTATGGCTCCAATAAGTTTTATTAGGAGACCTGTAAGATGGTTACAGGCTATAACAAAATTCAGAGCAACAATAAGCGGTGGTCCGAATTTTGCCTACGATCTTTGTGTAAAAAAGATTACACAAGAAGATAAATCAAATCTGGATTTAAGTAACTGGAGTTTAGCATTTAATGGTGCGGAGCCAATTCGTATTAAAACTTTAGAACGCTTTTCAGAATTTTTTGCTTCGTGTGGTTTCACCTATAAAAGTTTTTGTCCTTGCTATGGATTAGCAGAAAGCACTTTGATGGTAACTGTGGCTGACAAAGAAGATGAACCCTCAACGATGAAATTAGATAATAAATCAATAACACAAGGCATTGTAAAGAGTTGCAATACAGATGATGGTATAATTTTGGTTGGGTGTGGTAAGGGAAAGAAGGACACTCAAGTTGTGATAGTTAACTCAGATACGAATGATATTTGTGGGGAAGACCATATAGGTGAAATTTGGGTTAAAGGGGCTAGTGTGGCTAAAGGGTATTGGAATAATGAGGAAGCTACTGAAGAAACCTTTCGAAGTTTACTAAATAACGGCGAAGGGCCTTTTCTGAAAACTGGAGATTTAGGTTTTATGCATGATGGTGAATTATATATATCAGGAAGAATAAAGGATTTAATAATTATTAGAGGAAACAATTATTATCCTCAAGATATTGAAGCAATTGTAGAAAATTCTGATCCAGGTTTTAGACAGGGCAGGATAGCAGCTTTTTCAATAGAAGTAAAAGATGAAGAGCAGCTTATTATTGTAGCTGAAAACAACTTGAGTGAGTTTAAAAAAGAGGAAGGAAAGAATATAGAAGAGCTTTTCTTATCTATAGCACGAGCTATATCTGATAAATTTCAAATAACAAAAGTATTAATAATTATTTTGTCATCTGCATGGATAAGGATTCTATGGTTCCATTACTAAAAAGTAAAAAGGTTTATACAGAAGAATATAAAGATAAATTGATAAATAAATTTATTGCAACATCAGACTATCAAGTAACACTTCCGGAAAACCCAAATACCTTGATTGAATATATTTTCAGGAAATTAATGCCGGAAAATGGCTTTAAAATAAGGGAAGAGCAAATTGAACTTTCTATAAATATGTATGCAGGAATTAAAAACAACTGTATTTCAATATGTGAAGCAGAAGTTGGAACTGGTAAGACTTATGCGTATATTGTAGCTGCTGTAGTCTATGCATTGTATGAAAGGCAAAGTAAAGAATGTACAGGCAAAGAAGATTCCATACCATGTGTAATCTCTACATCCAGTATTGATTTACAGAATGCCATCATCAATAATTACGTTCCGACTTTATCAGAAATATTATACAAAAACAGAGTTATAAATCGTCCGCTAAGTGCAGTATTAAGAAAAGGTAAAGAGCATTACTTTTGTAAAATTAGGTATGAACGGCTGGTAGAATACTTAAAGAGTAGTAAAAAGACTGTTGATAGAGATTTGTTAGAAAAGCTTAATTCACTTGATCTTGGGAACTCAATTGATTTGGACGAATATGAAGGATTAAAAAACCATATTGTACAGAAAATTAATGTTCCAAAGAATTGTGAAAAAAGCTGCCCTAGATTTAAGGAATGTGAGTACATTAAATACATGGAATATGTAAAAGCATCTTTTCACGATTTTCAGGTATGTAACCACAATTATTATCTAGCTGATGCAGTCAAAAGATCAAGAGGAAGGCACACTCTGATTCCTGAGCATTCAATTGAAATTATAGATGAAGCCCATAAGTTGATGGATGCAGCCATTCAAATACTTGGTAAAAGCTTTTCAGGTGAAGATATAACAATAATGACGAATATGATTCGGAGTAATCTGAAAGGTAAAAAAGCATTTTTAAACTCAGCAAAACTCAAGCTGGAAAGATTATGCGTATTGAGGACAAGATTTTTTAGAAGCCTGCTTTCAAACATTAATAGAGAACTTATCAATGATGACGTATCTAAAGTAGGAGTTAGGTAAAATACCGGACAAAGATGATAATCCGTCAGTGGAATTCAACGGTTTGCTATTCAAGGTAGAGGAAGTGCATGAAAAGAGGGTGTCAAAGGTCAAGGTTTGCAAAGTTTAAGGGCATTTAAGGTACTCTGTTGAGCTATAATAGCTCACTGTAAAATTGGCAGTCAAACCTGCATTCTGAAATCAGTTTTTTTGAAGGCTGTTGATCTCTTGAACTAAGCCATTTTTTGAGAAACTCCAGTCGTGGTGTAATCTTAGCACCTAGTTCTACTTTGTATTCCATATATGGATGGCCCAAATTCCAAAAATGATAGCCATGGTATTGCAAAGTTTTAGCAAGCAGCACCAATTGAAGCTTGCCGAAATTATTGTGTTTTTTATTGATTTTATCGCAAAAACCCGTTAAACTTGTGTAAGTAGCACCTATTACATATCCTATTTCACCCGCAATAACTTCATCTGATGAATCACAAAGTTCAACAGTCACAATATTAAAATCTCTTTTTTTATCATCATAGATTGTTAACCTATGTAGTAATTCTGCATATTTATCTATTAACCAATTATCCTTGTGGTATTTTGAAATCTTATCAACTGTGTTTTCAAGGTTTCCATTAATGCGAACATAATAATCATTGTTTATGAATGCTTGGCTTTCTATTATTTTCTTTACTTTTTTGTTAATAATTAAATTATTCCAGTCAAGTACAGCATAATGGGTTTGAATTTCAGGTAAGAGTATTTCTGAACCTGATACATTAAGGCATGTACTGATAAAGCCGGCATATGCACTTTCTATATAAAAATCTTCCGACCAATCATCGGTCCAGTATAGGTGGAATTGTGTATTTGGATAAACACCTTGATACATTAAAGGTAAATTTAGAATGTCGTCTATGGTTAAGTAGTAAATTTCTTTCTGACTCATACTTGTTTCATTGCTCCTTTCGGTGATACTTATAATTTTATAGCAATTAAGCAAAAAAGGCAAAAAAAATAGCCTCAAAGACAAATCAGGAAGAAGCTTAAAAAGCCCTTCCTGATCATTAAATAAAGTCTATATGGCCACAATATATTACATCATGGTTTTAAAGTAATTTTTGTATTCTCTTATACCGTCGTTATTGGCAATAACACGTGAAGCAATGATGCGTTTGAAGTTCTCAACACTTATATTGTCAAAATTAATTCCACACTCCCCATTGAATAAAATGTGGAAATGATTTTTGTTATGTTCTTTGTAAAAACTGTTTAACTCATTATGAATAGCTTCAAGAAAACATTTTGGGTCAATATTTGAATGGATAAGATAAACCTTTGCACTATCGATGCAATTAAATAAGTTCAGGCCTGAAGTATATGCTTCTGCAACTACATATGCAGCTATATCACCTTTTACTGATACCCTGAAAACCTTTCTTTCTACATAAAGACCATTAGCATTATAGATACTTTTGATTTTATCAAGATGTACGTCCTCATTGTAGCAGTAACAGCCGTTTTCTATACTTCTAAGGTTTTTGTCAGCATAGTTGACAAATTCATCCGGAGTATTTAAATTTTCAACCATATAAGGGTTATTTGTTTTGGAGAAATTATTTTCCCATGTCCTTGAAACAAACCAAATTAATTCCTCAAATAAAAACTTTTCAGGGTTGTTTATATGTTCGCTGATTCTTTGAAACAGACCTTTGTGCCAATCTAAAGTCCGATCAAAATAGGACAAGTAATACTTAAAATAATCATGGTTCAAAATGTAGTTTTGTATTGTTTTGTAAATATCCATCTTGCTGATAAGATTAAGCTTTGCTTCTTTTTTTATTGCAAGGTGCTGGGCGAGGAAAGTGTAATTATATAGTTTAATAATATTTGCACCTGAAAGAATATGATTGTTCTTGTCTACGTATACAAAGCTTTTAGATATGTGCGGCAGATTGTCGATTTTTCTCAAAGTATTGATCATCTCCGGAAAATTGCTTTCAAATCCACTATTTGAATTATTGAGATATCCTGACCTTTCGAAAAGCTCGTAAATTTCATCCTGTGAGTAGTCGCTCATTTTTTTCAAATTTGTATGACTGTTTTTAAGTACATACTTTATTATCTGCATTTTATCCAGCCAGTATATATCCTTATAAGCCAGGCCATAAACATACATATTCTCATTTTTTTGAACATGCCTGATTTCTGCATCGACAAAAATTACTTCTTCATCCAAACATATTGTAAAGTTGCGTAATAAATCTCCAACAGCCAGATCTTTCTTTGTTGTCTGGAATGACAAACCTTTTGTATGTATGTTTACAATCCGATACTTGTGCTTTTTTAGAATAACATAAGCGTTTTCATCTTCCTGTATTATGTAACGCTCAAGTTCTCTTTTGGTCAATTGGTATATGGTTTTAGGCGTATTGATTTTTAACATGCTGCCTACATGGGTAAAAAAATAAAAGGCATAATCGTTATAAATAAAGGTGATTTTAACACGTTGATTTTTAAATAATGTATCTGTCATAAATATTACATTTCCAATGAACACAAGTGTAGTATTTATCGTATTTCCGTCTTCCATGGTTACCATAATATCAATTTTTCTCATTTTGGAAAGCTTCTTGAATAGATTTTCTATATATTCACTATTGCTTATATCATTAATTTCCAGTTCCTTTACTTCCAACATACTTATAATGCTACTCCACTTAAGGTAGAATAGCCCTCCTTTCAATAAGTTTGTCTGCTCACGAGTTAAGGTATGATTTGAAAATTACTTACGCTTTCTACGCGGGTGTTGGCAAGTTTATATGTTGATTAGTTTATAAAATAGGGGCTAATATGACAAAATCACTTGATGAATTTTTACTTGATGATTTATAATAGAAGAGTTTGTCTCATAATATTTATTCTATATTTATGGTTCAATATCCTTTATTTATTAAAAATTTTTTTATGGAGTTATGCAGTAAAATATGAGATAATTTCAATTATGAAGTAGGAATGATTAAAGAATTAATAATCCAAGATTCAAATTAAAGATGAAATATTCTGAATCTTAAATTTGGCTTTTTGTGAAAGGTGGGTGAAAAATCGTTACATTAGGAATGGATGGAAATAACTTCCTGTTATGTAGTGATTATTATGCTAAAGAATAAACTGACAAAGGTATATTTAATTATAATTTTATCTGTAATGCTTGTACTTGTGGCAATTGTTGCATATGATAAGCTTATTAAAGGAAACAAGCAAGACATTGTTGAGAATGGTACTGATATAAATCCGGCAAGTGTGGCAACATCGACTATCAATGCTGTTGAAACAGATAAACCTCAAGAAACAATTTCTCAAGATAATAAATCAAAGTTGAATTTAGAAATAAAGTTGGGTAACAGCTGGGAAAATGGAGGCAAAATGTATTCCCAAATTGATGTTGCCATAAAAAATAACAATGCAAGTGAAGCATCGGAGTGGTATGTTGATATTCCTGTAGCAAGCAATACAAAAGTAGATCAGGTCTGGAATGCTGTATCTAGTCTTGAGAATGGAAAGATTATATTTAAGCCTGTCGAACATAACGTAAAGATACCTGCTAACGGCAATATAAGTTTTGGCTGCATATTGGTAGATGCAGGGAGCATTAATACCGGGTTGGCAAAGCTTGAGTGCAAGGTAAATGATTTGATGGCATCAGCGACAGGACAGAGCAATGGGAATTCTGGGAATGACAGCCAGACAAGCAGTCAGAACAGCAATCAGACAGGTGGTCAAAACAACAATCAGAAAGGCGAGAACAGCAGCCCGACAGAAAATGGTCAAAATAATAGCCCAAATAATGGAACGGGTAATGCCAACCAATATGTGCAGCCGGCAAAAGTAAATACTAAAGGTGTTCCATCTCCAACAACCGATGACTGGCTCTATACAAAAGGGAATAAAATAGTGGACAAGAATGGTAAAGAGGTATGGCTTACAGGTGTTAACTGGTTTGGATACAATACCGGAACCAATGTATTTGACGGGCTATGGGCTGCAGATCTCAATACATCTCTTGCAGCAATCGCAGATAGAGGGTTTAACCTTTTAAGAATACCCATATCATCTGAATTGATACTGGATTGGGCAAAAGGAAAGGCACCGGAAGCTAATTTCAATAAGGCAATAAATTCATATCTTGTTGGAATGAACAGTTTGGAAATATTTGACTATGTTGTGGGGCAATGCAGAGCCAACGGAATAAAAATTATGATAGATATTCACTGTGCTAAAACCGATTCCATGGGGCATATGAAGCCTGTTTGGTATGAAGGTAACATAACTGAGAAGGATTTCATAGATTCCTTATCCTGGATGGCAGAACGTTATAAGTTGGACGACACCATCATAGCATATGATTTGAAAAACGAACCTCATGGAAAACCCGATGAAACTCCGAGAGCGATATGGAATAATTCAAAAGATGCGAACAACTGGAAATACATAGCCGAAAAGGCGGCAAATGCAGTTCTTGCAAAGAACCCTAATGTTTTAATAGTAGTGGAAGGAATTGAGATATATCCAATTGATATTAAGAAAAATTCCGACTATAAATCTACAAATAAAGCAGATTACTATTTTAACTGGTGGGGTGGCAATTTAAGAGGTGTTAAGGATTATCCCATTGATTTGGGGAAAAACCAGAATAAGCTGGTATATTCGCCCCATGATTATGGTCCAACAGTTTATGAACAGCCATGGTTTAAAAAAGGCTATACATATGAAAGCTTATATAAGGATTGCTGGAAGGATAACTGGATGTTCATACATGAAAATAATACAGCACCTTTATTAATTGGAGAATGGGGAGGGTTCATGAAGGAGCCGAACCTTACCTGGATGACCCACCTGAGAAAATTAATAAAAACCAATAAGCTCAGTCATACCTTCTGGTGTTTTAATTCCAATTCAGGGGATACAGGAGGACTTGTGCTTGGGGACTTTGTTACATGGGATGAAGAAAAGTATAAATTTGTAAAAGATGTTTTATGGCAAAAGAATGGTAAGTTTGTGGGGCTTGACCATAATATACCCCTTGGGAAAAACGGAATTCCATTGAGTAGTTATTAAGCGTGGCAAAATAAGGCTTTTAATGTATTGCTAATTATAAGACTGCTGATATTCTGTCTACAAACACTTCTTCTACGCCTGCATTACCTGATCCCGGAGAAGTGTTTATAGTAGGTATAAATGATGAAGGTCCTGTTAACTGGGATAGCATCAAAGGCTATGATAGTTTGCAAATTAATGTGAATTTAAATGTCGGTGAAGCAGGAACATATATTATTGATTCTAGCTTATCCACTTTTGACGGAAAATTAATTTCTTTTGGGAATCTAGCAGAAGGTGCAGGTGTTAATAACGCAATTCATTCAATAGCTTCGAATTGTAAAAAAGGCTTAAATAGGATATCTGTTTATTTTAGCGGAAGAGCAATAAAAGATTCAAAAAAGAATGGTCCGTATAAAGTTAATGTAACCGTTTATAATTTCTCAAGTAAAGAGTTGGACAGTATTGAATATGAAACAAAAATTTATGATTACAAAGAGTTTAAATAATATCTCCTGATATTTTCAATAATACTCAAAACCCTGCTTGTTTGAAATTTTATAATTTTCATGCTTCTGATCTCTCCTTCCTTGGTTGCACCTATAGAAGCTCATCCCAAAGTTCATTGAAAACCTTGTTTTCCATTTTTAAAAAAACAGGTACAGAATCATAGTATATATATCCATTTTTAAAAAGTCTTAATTGTACTTCACTACCATCACTTAAAGATATATAAATAAACTTTTGATTTTCACTGTCTTCAAACATCTTGGGCATGCTTTCCTGTTTATACGGAATTGTATTTTTCAATTCACCCACAAAATTATTCAAAGTCTTTAGGTCTCCCATTTCCTTATATTGTTGTTTTGAATAATTCCAACTTTCATAGGCTTCATATTTTGCCGTTTTTATGTTGTTCTCAATTTTCAGTTTGTTAAAAATGTCGGCACCGGTTTTTACTGTAATCCCGTTAAGGCACTCGTAAAACTGTGCATTATGCAACTCCCCATTTGTCATTATTCTAAAGTTTTTATCATAGCCCTTAACAGAATAGACATCCTGCACTCCTATAGTTGATGCGAATTCTACATAATCATCCTGTTTGCTCCATTCATTTATATTGTCCTTTGTGGTGCCGAGTTTTTCTTCGATTAGATTTTCTGCACTTCCAGGATTTATTTTGGTACCTGTTTGAGTATATATCCTTCCCTGATATACAATAAGCCCAATCATATCAAACATGGCATTGGAACTTGAACTATTAGGAAGCTCCAGTTTAGGTATACTTATAGCTGCTGAATTTGCTGAGTGTAGTGGGGTATCAGGCGTATTATCAATAGGTTTATCATACTTTTTAAAGAAATTAACTCCCAAAATCCCAATACAAACAAGTATTACAATGCTTGCAATAGATAAAAATGGCATAAAAATGCCTTTTCTATTTTGCTTTTTATGTATTTTTTTAGATAATCTGTATTCTATTCCCTTATCGGACTCAATTTTACCAATAACTCTTTTAATATCATTTTTTTTCATAACTCTTCCCCTTCCAATTCGATTTTCAAAATGTCTCGGCCACGTTTTAGACGCATTTTTACAGTAGAATCCTTAATTCCCAGAGTCTCGGATATCTGCTTGATTGAATAATCTTCAAAATAGTACAGATATATGACAGCCTTATACTTTGCAGGCAATTTCAATATCTCCTCCATAATGTATGTGTCCGAAGGGCGGTCATAAAAACTCTCTATTTCTCCCACTTTTACAACCCGCTTACGCCAAATATTTCGAAGCATATCTTTACAGATATTGGTTGTTATTCTTATTAGCCATGCTTTTTCATGCTGGTCATCGATAAATTTTGGGCTCTTGTACATAAGTTTTATAAATGACTCCTGCATTGCTTCTTCAGCATCTTCTTTATTTCCAAGAAATATCATACAAATTCGAAAAAGCATATTGCCATATAAAACGTACTTATCTGAAAAATTATCATTCGGCCATCGTGATGTTTTTTGCATTAGAAAAACTCCTTTCATCTTTAAAACGAATCAGAGTAGAAAAAAGTCACATCTCTAAAATAATAAATAGCAAATAGGATTTCTAACCAAAATCACCTCTAAATTTTTGATTGATTTTATTTTAAATATACAGAAATATTATATTATTCCAACCTCTTCTTACAATTTCCTAGTGAAAGGAAAATTTTAAGATATTCTGAGCTATTAAAAGTTTATAATTTTAAATTATATACGATTTTTTCAATGTACAGGTAAATATGTTTCCATTAGCTCGAATCTTCAATTGCAAAGATTGATCTATACTGAGCCAGATTATAGACAAAGTAAAACTTTGGAGGTATTATGTAAGTACAATGAAATATCATGATAATGTTTAAATTTTAATATAGTAAATTAGCGGTAGATAAGCATTAATAAGGAGTTATTATGACAATTTTACTAAACTATATAAGTTATTTTAATAATGATAAAAACGAATTTTATACATGGGCTCCATCTAGAAAAGGCGAAAATGGGCATATAATTCAAATTGGCTATCCGATTTATGAAGAAAGATTCATGGACTTTATAAAGGATGCGGGTAAATCTGGTTTCCTTAGACATGATTATCTTGATATCATTAGACGACGGACCCCAAAAGGTGCTAAGCTAGAAGACCTTATTGATATGGCGGATGAAGAACTTTTTTATTCTATTTTTACTTTTTTTATAAGAGGAGAAAGATTCTGTGATGGTTTTTGGGCCAAAGCAATAGATGACAAGGTATTCTTAAAGATTTTATTGAAATTGCAGCTTTTGCAGGGGGCAAATTAGATATTTATGAGCATTTTGGTTTTAATTTGAATATATGTTTCAAGAACTTGTTAACGAGGATATGGAATTTGATGAAAGTCAATATGATCCTGAATATACGGGTCAAAATGAATCTAAAAAAGAAATGACCAGGTTATATGAAGATAACACTTTTTAACATAAAAAACAGATGAAATGCTCACTCTTATTGCATTTCATCTGTTTGAAATCCTATGTATAAATCAGAATCCTGTTTGATATCAGTTTGCTACAGGGAATGTATAATTATCAGAAATCATATAATTTCTTATACATGAAATATCATTTTCTGATATTACTCCATCACCGTCAACATCAGCTGCAGCCAATTGTTTCACTGTCAATACACTTGGATCCGAAAGTGCATTTTGAATTACTAATAAGTCTTCAAAATCTATATTTCCATCAAAATTCACATCACCGAAAAGTATATACCTTATTCCTCCAATATCGTATTTCGAAGAACTATTTAGCATATAAGACTTTAATAAAGCAAAATCAATGCTGTTTACACGGCCATCTTCATTAATATCGGCGGCTACCTGCTTCAAATCAGTCAAAGTTGAGCTGTCAAGTAACTGTTTCTTAAGATATGCAAAGTCAATAGCTGTAATATTATTGTCATAATCAACATCACCAATCTTTACATAAGCACCTGATAGTGGTTTGCTTGAAATTGCTCCATAAATCGGATGATTTTGTGTAACTTTCATTGTGTGTTTTCCATTTGAGTTCGTGAAATCATTGTAAAGGTATCCGGTTTGGCTGCCATTGGACACGACCTGATTATCAATAGTTAATTGGCTGTTTGTTGTATCACCAAATTTGCTCCATTGTACTGCGATAGAATTGTTGTTATCAAATGCATTTATTCTCAGCGGATTATATGCCTCCACCATAATAGGTCCTGGAGTTATAAAAGTTAGATTTGCTGTTCCCATAAAATACAATCTATCATTATATACTGGGCAAACTCCCAATACACCTGGAAGTCCGGGAATGTTTTGGGTATCCCATGAACCGGTTACAGGATCAAAAATGACTGTTGCTCCATTTGCCGAAGCATTGACAACATATACGCCATTTTTCAAGTCTTTACCTCCACCGACAAAATGAATTTTTCCTTTATATTGAGCAACTGCTGGTGCAGTGATTTCTATTGGGCTTGTTCCAACAGTTTGCCAGATTTTTTTTGTAAAATCAAAAGCCATAATTTTATTTAATTTGCCAGAGTTATTTGATCCGAAAAACGAATAGAGTTTAGGAACACCATTTACAGTAATTCCAGTAAGTACAAGGTCAGTTGCAGACTGTCCCGGCAACCCTGTGGTCCAGCTGTTGTTTATGGGATCATATACATCCATTGTCGAAACAAAGTTTGTGTTTTGATTCCTGCCTCCCACAATGTATACCTTGTCATTATATACAGTTATACCAGCACCATTTCTATAACTTGGTGCCTCGGATACAGTTCTCCATTGATTTAATTCCGGATCATATTCATCTACATTTTTCAATCTAGTAGACAGATCTTCTCCTACTCCGTAAAATATATAAACCTTGTTGTTAGCAGCAACCATTTTTCCCATTGTTCTTGCTGTAATCATGTCAGCCTTTTTGCTCCATTGGTTGGTAACTATATCATATTCCCAGAAATCTTTTATGGAAGCCAACATATCAGTTTGCATTCCAATCCCTACATACACCTTGCTGCCCAACTGGCATATATTAAATGAATCGGGAATTACTTCAAATGGTGACTTGCTTATCCTGCTCCACTGGGATACTCCATTTATTATTCCAACTGCCTGAAAGCCTGATTTGATTGCATTCTGTTCTGTACTGTTCTCGCCATAAATTTTTCCCGCAGCATCAACTGAAGCTTCGGCAAGTTCTGAAAAATTGGTGAATGCAGTAAGATACTCGGTAATTACTTTGTACATGACTGTTGCAACTTTATCAATACCTATTGCATTAACATTTACATTATGGTAACTTCCACCGTCACTCATTAGTGAAAATGCTTTTGTTAAAATAGCTCCATTTAAATGAACACCCATGAGATCGTTATTGCCTTTGTATATTTCATCCATATGCCCGGGGAAAATTTCACCCCTGGAATTCTTGTATGCCTGAGGATTTTTATAATCCAAATATGCGTCTCCTGGGGTTTCGGGTGTTGTTACTAAAGCCATCTTCTTCCAGTCTGCTTGTCCATTATTTGCATAAGCTTCTACAGCTTCACCAAAAAAATCTGCCAGACCTTCGTTTATAGCACCTGACTGATAGCAATATTCAAGCTGGCTTTCGCTATCAATTACAGCATGTGTAAACTCATGGCCTAAGGTTTCCGGATCTGATGCAAAAGAACCGAATTCCGTTCCATCGCCATCTCCCAAATAAAACTTCTTTAAATTTGGATCATAACATGCATTACTGGGTGAGAGCTCACCATTTTTGTCTTTAAAGAGTGCATGACAGCTAAGGTCAATATCGGCACCCTTATTGTCAAAACTGTATCTACCGAATTTTTCCTTATAGTATTCGTACACAATTCCTGCATTGAAATGTGCATCAACCGAGTATGACTGATCAATGTCATTAAAGTTTTTATCCGGATCGGAAGATATCTCTCTCAACTGATCGATATTATCCCTTGCAATTTCGTCCACATCGGTACCTGGATTAAAATTGTAAGTAAGTATCTTAAAAGGCCTTGCTGCAGCTCCCTCTGGGGCCTGTCTGGTTAAATCGGCAAGTGAATAAGTATATGCAGGAGTTATGTTAACATCGGGAATTGTTCCGCTATATCCGTTAAGGTCTTTTATGTCCTTAAAGTACCCAGTTCCTTTCAATGTTTCATTTTTATATATCAAGCAATCTATTTTCTCTAAGATTTTTCCAGAACTTGCATCAACAATATATTCCCATGACTCAACAGCGGGGACAACAAAACTTGCTTTTACGCTGAAGGCATATCGGAGTGCATTATTATCAGGTACGATTATTTTCTCAACCGATACAGTGTCTGATGCTTTAAATTCTCTTCCAAGATCTTTTTTTACTGCTTCTTTTGCATCATTTTCAGATAACTTGATGTTTCCTTTAATTAAATTTTTAACTTTTGGAATATTGAGACCTGATATAGTTTCAATAACTCCATCTTTTCCAATTATATACGACTGTGAAGCACCTCTTATTTTGATTCCTTTGTACATTTGCTGTGCTTTTACTACTGTTTCACCTTGTTCATTTACAAATTTCTTTTCAATTTTACAGCTATTTGTCTCTTCAGAGCTTTTATTCATATAATTCTTGACTATATCCTCTGGAGCATTTTTTGATGGAGGGCTCAGTCTTCCGCGTAAAAATGTAGGCATTTTATGCTGATCGTTGATAAATACCTTTTGGATTTCCACACCGGGTTCCATTTGCATGCCGGAGTCTGCAAAAACCGGAAAAGCTAATATATTTGATGCTACCAAAGTTGAAACAATAAATGTTGAAACAATTTTTTTCATTGATTCTCATCCTCCTTTTAATTATGAAATATATTTCATGTGCACATTATATTAACTAGTGTAAAAGAAATTTGATAAAATGGTGTGAAAAAAATTGAATAATTGATGAAAAAAGTTGAATTCTAAGAACTCAATTCCTGTTACTGAATATATACTATAATATGGAATGGAATGTAAAAATACAGCTGATCTAATAAAGTTTAAATAAGCAACTATGTTTATCCAAAATGATTGCGATGAGATTAAAGGAATGCGGTATATAACAATGGTGATATAATTTAAAGATAGAGATAATTAATTGATTGAAATATAGTCGATTAAGAGATATCTGATTTGTTGCGAAAAATTTTTTTAATGTGTAACTTTTTATTCATTTGATCCGAATAAATAATGAAAACTAAAGTTCAAAAATCGCCTTAAGGAGACTCGAAGACGAGCATATGCTGCATGAGGGAGGAGGTGTATGATGAAGTCAAGGAAGAAGCATATCGAGAATTTTTTTTTTCAATGATACCGAGTCATTCGAAGAAATTGTGCTGAAATATCGTCAAAACTCAATAAATTTTGCCATGAGATATATAAAGGATAGGGAGATATGCGAGGATATTGCACAGGAAGCATTTGCTGCTGTATTTGTTTATAGAGATAAATATAAACCTGATATGTCCTTTAAGACTTGGCTGTTTTCTATCATACATAATAAATGTGTAGACTATATACGCAAAAACAGGCAACTCCAAAGCATTAGAATTGAGGATGAAGCTATAACTGGAGGCTTATTTGAAGATCTTGATACCAGAATAGCTTTGGAGCGGGAGATGGGAAGGCTTAAACCAAACTACAGGGCAATAATTCAGATGGTTGAATTCGAAGATATGACAATTAAGGAGGCAGCAAAGGTTCTTGGGATAAGTGAAGTTCATGCCAGAGTATTAAATTACAGGGCTAGGAAAAAGCTTCATGCCCAATTGGTGAAAGGGGGATTTGAATATGAATGAGCAGGAGTTTCTAAAGGGAGTACATATGAAAATTAATGTACTGCAGTATGAGCGTGATATGCTTGAAATGATTCAAGAAAAGCAGAAAAGGTATTTGTATAAGAAAATTAGGACTTGCAGCATATTGCTTTCAACAGTCCTGGCTTTAATCATATATACGGTGTTTTTTTCTATCGATTTGGAATTTTTGGCGTTTGCATCTATTGTATTGTTAATTGTTACCATATGTTTGGAGAACAGTGATTTTGAAGTTAAAGATAGAGAGATGGGAGTGAAGGACAATGGGTATAGTTATAAATAATCTTTGCAAAAATTATGGAAATAAAGTGGCACTTGATTGTGTAAGCCTTAATATCAATAATGGTATGTTTGGACTTTTAGGACCTAACGGTGCAGGCAAAACCACCCTGATGAGAATTCTGACGACGCTTATTCCACCTGATTCAGGCCTGGTGGAGGTAAATGGCATACCTATCGGTAATCAGAAAAGCATAAGAGAAATAACCGGGTATCTGCCCCAGGAGTTTTCTGTATATCCGACTTTTACAGTTTATGAGGCTTTGGATTACCTCGCTGTTTTATCCGGAATGAATGATGGGAAGCTGCGGAAAAAAGTTATCAATGAGCTTTTGGAAAAGGTAAATTTGAATAGACTCATAAAAGTTAAGGTGAAAGCATTATCGGGAGGAATGAAAAGGCGTTTGGGAATAGCCCAGGCTTTACTTGCAGACCCGAAGGTTCTGATTGTGGATGAGCCTACTGCAGGGTTAGATCCGGAGGAGCGTATACGTTTTAGGAATATGCTTGGAAGCTTGGCTTCAGAACGTATTGTTATACTGTCCACTCATATTGTAGAGGATATAGAATCAACATGTGAGCAAATAGCCATACTTGATAACGGAAAAATTGCATACTCGGGAAGTGTGGGTAAATTATTGGAGAGGGCTCGCGGATTTATTTGGGGTGGATTGGTAGGAGCCGATAAGCTTGAATATTTCAGGGAAAGGTTTATACTGCTTTCTTCGGTAAGGGAAAGCGATAGTATAAGGGTCCGCATTTTGTCGGATATCAAGCCCTTTGAAACAGCAGAAAATATATCACCTTCAATTGAAGATGGCTATATGAAAATCATTAAGGGGGTGGGCTGAGAATGTTTATGAAACTTTGCAGCTATGAAATAAAGCATCACCTTAAAAGTATTACATTTTACATATTTGTTATTCTAACGGCACTATTTGTGTTTAGTCAAATGGGAGAGATTGAAAGATGGTCAAAGCATCCCGACTCTATCAAAGTGCCGGAGCAAATGAAGCAAATGCCCGTTATACAAGAAGCTCCTGTAGATAAAGAGTTGGAAACTCAAAAAGGTGTATATGAACTGCTGGATAGAACCCTGATTACCGGAAAAATAATGAATGAAAGAGGATTCATAAACAAAGAGGAAGTTCTTTCCGAAAAACAAGCAGAGTTAATAAAAGAAGCAATGCTAAAGATATCTCCCAGTGGCAAAAAGATAGGTCAAAGATCCGACCTGGTTCTTACAATGGAGGAATTTGAAAAGGTCATAGACGAGCTTGATGATGCTCTTGGGGGACATACTATATTTACTAAAGAACGCCGTAATGGGTGGATGCAAATTCCAAAGTCTGCAGAGGAAATTGCTGCAGAAGAAAAACGAATAGTTGAACTGGGATTTACTCCGCTGGTTGCACAAATGTTTGCGGATTATTATGGTATAGTTCTTGCCATGCTCACAGTTTTTCTCGCTGCCTTTATATTTTATAGAGATAGACGCAGCAGTATTTTGGAGCTGGTTTGCAGCAGACCGGTAAAGGGTATCACTTATGTGCTTTCAAAGTTTGTTGGAACTTGCATACCCATATTTGCCAGCATATTGGCAGTAGCATTAATACCCACATTTTTTGCGGTTAAAATGAAGATGGACGGATTTGATGTGCATGTATTTACTTACTTTTCCACATTTGCCGTATGGCTTTTTCCAACCGTCATGCTTATTGTAGCCCTTGCTATGTTGGTTTCGATTCTGATCGATAACCCTATCCCGGCAATTGCTATGCAATTTTTGATTTTTGTAATATCTATTGCACCTTTGAAAGGTGATTACAGCTTGTACAAGGTATTTATAAGACACAATGCCATGGAGCCTCTTGCAAACTTCCAGGCATTTTATATAAACAGAATTTTTATAGCATTGATGTCAATAGTTTTTATTCTGATCACTGCATGGCTTTGGGAAATTAAGAGGAGGCGAATCGGTGAAAGGATTAAATAAAGGCATGTTTTGGTATAACATCAAATTGTTGCCTAAAATAAATATTATAGTGTGCATTTTAGCCATATGTGCAATACAAATATTTTTTAGCTTAAAAATGGTGAATTTCAAGGTTATGGCCAAAATTGGAGAACTCTTTGTTTCGCTTCTGGGCATAATACTTATTCCGGGACTTGCATTCATTGAAGAAGGTTCAGGTATCAAGGAAACCATTTACTCAAAAGCTGCAACTCCTGTTATTCCATCAGTTATCAGACTTATTTATTCAGTTATAATATTGCTTATAGCAATTGTTTCTTTTGTATGGATTGCCATTGTGCAGGGAAGCACATTTGATGAATTATCTGTGATTGCAGGTGTGTTCATTTCTGCGTTGATATTGGGAGCTTCAGGCTATATAATCGGCAGTTTTACCGGTAATATTGCACTTTCATATCTGGTACCCTTTGGCTATTATGGCTTTGAATTTTTATCTAAGGGAAAGTACACTAAAGATTTTTATCTATTCAGCTTGCAAAGAGGGTATTTGGCAGAGGAGAAATGGGTTTTGTTCGGAATCGCAATAATATTTATTGCAATTAGTCTGATTTACTTAGGGCGTAATAGACCTTTGAAAGAGACATAAAGGAAACATATAAATAATAAAAATAAATTAATATCATTACTATAATATGAAGCTTGTTGTCGCTGCTTCCTACAATGGACGCGTAGACTGAGCTGTTTGTAACATCGGATGTGTCACTTTTAACGCTTGTATCTCCAAATTTAGAACCTTTTCCGTCATAGTTCGTATATAGATTGAATCCGGAAGCGGTATATGATCCACCACCCCAGATATTTGCAGCATATACGCCGTATTTACCGAAGATGCCCAATACATCCGCTTGAGCAATTCCGCCTGTTATATGATTGTCGGCACCATAGGAATACTCAGTGAAAGCAAGCTTGGTACCCGGATAATATGTATCAATAGAGTTTTTAATGTTTGGAAGCAGTGGGAGGAATTGACTGAACCATTGGGCAATCCAGCTGTCTTCCTTGTATGTCTTGTCCCATAGGGTGCGTGGTGCCTGAAGGCGAGCCTTATTGCATTCTATGTTTGTTGTGTCATTGTTTGTAATTCTTAATCCGCCGCCTTGAGCTTCAGGATACCAGTGAAGATCAAGAACATCTAGGAGTCTTTTTCCTTCTATGTCCGAGGCTTTTTTCATGTTATGAAGATAATAGTCAAGAAACCAGTTGTAGTTGCCTTTAACATTTTCCCAATCGGGTGCACTTTGAAAACTGCTATACGCCGCAAAGCCATAGAGAACTGCTCCAAAAACTTCGGCAGCGGGGTCTATTTTTTTAACAGCCTTTGAAAGCTCTATGTTTTTATTAAGTATTTCCGAACATGTTGGTTGATCCGGGTGGATTCTTACATGCGTGTGTGGCCATAAAGCAGGCTCGTTATCTATTGCATAAGCTTTTATGCTGGTAGGTGTGGATGCACTCCCATATTTATTGGTGAGGAAATTAACCAGCTCATCCATATATACATAGTCATCCGTAGTGTCTGGAGTGAGGGAGAGGGCAGAGTCTTTATTAAACTTAACTTCCTTCCAGCGAGCTGACGGTGCTGTTTCAGCTTCAGAAACCGTACCTTTGGAATCGGCTGAGACATATCCTGCAGCCTGCAGGGTTACTAAGGAGTATGGAATGTTTTCGCTTTGGTTCCGGTCGTGAAATGTTGTTATAACTGAAGCAGGCTGAGACCATTGCTCCTTAGGTACGTTCCCGTCACTTAATAAAAATGTATCGCTTGAATGCTGCCAGTCACTTCCGGCACTTGAGAAATTGTTTTCCCAATTGTAGCCTGTCATTCTGTTTCCACCAAGCCTTTTGGATGTTAGTGATGCATCATTAAAATTCCAATTTCCCCCATATATAAGCTGGCTTATGGGTGTTTTGTCTTGGGTGGTGTCAATACTGACATTAATATTGAGATTTGCAGCATTTGACGGAATGTATGGGATTGCCAAGGTACCCGTTAATAGCGTAAATGCCATGAAAACGCTAAATTTTCTTTTGATCATTGCTTATCCCCCTTTAGAAAATTGTACTTTGGTAACATACTTAAATCAAAGTATTAGTAGTTTATAATACAATTATATCATTATCACTACTGCATTTAAATTATTTGAAAACATGGGAAATTTGGTTTGTGGATGACATCCATTAAAATTTGTGTTATCATATATAATATAGGCGTTTCGTAAAATGGTTTGCGAGATGCCTTGTCTGCTTTTTAAGTATTTTCCATTTAATAACAATAACGAGAATAAAATAAATTTAAGGCATTAAGCTATATTATGGAGGGCATTATGCTGGAGAGAAATTGTGCTGGCGGAGTTGTATTTTTTGGTGAAAAAGTGTTTCTGCTTAAAAATGAGAAAGAGGAATGGGGATTTCCCAAAGGTGCAATCCGAAATAATGAAGTGCCTGCTGAGGTAGCACTAAAAAGAGTTTTGGAGGAAGGCGGAGTTACTGCGGAGATTATTACTATAGCCGGTAAGACAAGTTATGAATTTTATTCAATTACCCGTAAAAAGCCAGTTTGTAATAAAATAATTTGGTTTATTATGAGTACGGATAGTGATAGCTTCAATATCTCGGAAAAGGAGAAATTTACCGACGGAGGTTTCTTTTATATTGAGCATGCATTGCATATTGTAACATATAGCCAGGATAAGGTATTACTTGATACGTCGTATAAGAAATACAATGAATTGTCTCGCAATGTGGATATATTTGGCAAGTAAGCAATTACATACCGTCGCATAGCTGTAAAAAATAAGGATTCAGAAATTAAGACGAAATATTCTGAATCCTTATTATCTAAATTTGATTTCTAAATCCCGATTTCTGAATTCTGAATTCCCTTCCTAAGATTCATGTAGCTGGTTTAGAATAAACTCACAATTCCGGATAACTCGAAGTAGTTGCATTAAAATGTTTTGCAACAATCAATACATCAACCATGTTTACTACACCGTCATTGCTTAGATCGGCATGTTCATTATATTTGGTACTTCCTGACGTGCTGTTGAAAGATTTGGCTATTTGCAGGACATCAGCCATGTTGATAACACCATCCTGGGTAGTATCTCCAGCCCATATTTCTACCGGGCTTGAAGCACTTCCTAATGTTCCGGATACCTTTACGCCTTCTATTTCTCTTGTGAGATAACCTTCTTTACTTATTTTTACAGTTGTTTCGGTAGTGCTCTCAGGTAAATTTGTCAGTTCAAAATATCCTTCGTCATCAGTTAATGTAGATGTTCCTTCAGCTTCTACATTAAAGCCTGCTTTAAGGTCGGATGCAGAACTTGAAACATATCCGCTGACTTTTTTGGTTGGCTTGGCTCCAACGAATGTAGTTACAGATCTAGCAGGCAAATTGCCGGTAAAACTTGATCCACTTATTGCAATGCTTGAACCTTCAGCTAAATTCTGAGTTGCTGAAGTTGTATATTGTTTAACTGATGAAGCAGAGAAGCCTTTTAAGTTAAATGTAACAGATTGGTTGGATGAACCGTTGTTGATGGCAACTACGGCAAACTCTCCTGTAGCAGGATCTTTGTATGCTGTTACATATACCCCTGACGTTGGACTTGCTGTAGCTGAAAATCTTTGCCATCCGGGTCTTATAAATCTTGAATACTGACCGATTGTATAAAGTCTTTTACCTACATTATAAGTTTTTGAGTTTAAATCTATTTGGATCAGGGCTTCGCCATTATGTGTTTTAAAGCACGCACCCCACCAATAGAACCAAGCATTTCCCTGGGGTATTGTCATAAAATCATGGACTTCCTTTGCCCATCTTAAACCATCATTAATTGTAAGATCATTACCGTTTAAATCTGATATTTCCGTCATCCAAATTCCTTTTCCTTTTGCCTTTGTAGTCGGGAATGTTGTATAAGTAGAACCGTAATTGTGTGCACCTACTATATCGGTTCTTGTTACTGCAATTGGATCATTGAGACAATCAACGGCGTACTGTTCGGAAAATTTACTGTCTTCAGCCATAATTACTTTTGCAGTTATACCTTCCTTATCGAATGTAGGTACCAGATAATCCTTCATAAATGTTTTAAATTGAGCCGATGTCCATAAACATGATGAATAGGAGACATTCATGTCAGGCTCATTTTGAATTCCGATATGGGTAATTTCAATTCCGAATTTTGATTTGTAGTTTTTTATGTGTTCCGCCAAATATGTAGCATAAGCTTGATATTTATCGGTTTTAAGGTATCCGCCTACCACAGAGCCATTTGTTTTCATCCAGGCTGGCGGGCTCCATACAGTATACAGAATTTTGTCGATTCCATAATCTACTTGGATGGTTTTGATCATTGGTATCTGGTCATCGTTTGATTCCTTCCAATCCCATGTTGTTTCAGATGGCTGCATTGTTTTATTTGGCCCATCATTTTCGTTTCCCCAGGTACCACCGTCACCAAGTATTGAACGGAAGATGGAAAAACCTGCCCCTTTGGTTGTTGAGAATAGGAGATCATAGATTTCTTTTTGCTTGGTAGTTCCCAATTTGGCAATATTGTTTGATTGATGAAAAGCTTCTGATACGCCAAATCCATCGATAATCTGATGGTCGGTTCCCCAGTCAAGGGTAACATTAGAAGCTGCATACAGATTTTGAGGTAACGATATAGCCAACAATAATGTCAGTAACGTTACCACGCTCACGCTTTTGAAACGAATTCCTTTTTTCATAACAAAATCCCCCTTAGATTATATGTATTTTCTATGTCCAGGAAACTAAGGTGTCTTAAAAAAATAAACTAAAATGATATCAAAAATTCAGACACTATAATTTCTCATGACAGTTTCTCTAAATAAGCTTTTCAATATAAAAATAAAATAATAAGAATTAATAATATAAATTTAATAGTTTTTCTTTATTCCGGTTTTCGTAAAAATAGCATACACCTACTAAATATAATATTCGAAGAAAAAAACTATTTTAAGTTCATAAATTGTAAGTTATTTTGGTATTAGTAGATTACTAGAGGCATATTGCTAACAAATTTCAAATTCTGAATTCCCAATTCTGTGGTTGAATTCTTGCGGTAATGCCGTTGCATGATATAATTTCTATGATTATACAATAAAGAATAACTTGTAATAGTTGTGTGAAAGCACCGTGTATTGAAGTTTTTATATAATAATGATATCATAAATAATATCGGTAATGCTATAAAAATAAAGCTTTTTTATTTATTATTACGAGGTGGTTGAAATGAGTATTAAGTTCCATTTGCCTGATATTGTTGAGAATTTTGATATCAACATTCTTCTTTATGAATTGATAAAAACCAGGCCTGAATGTTTTTGGCCGGATATCAAGATTGCTTCAGTTTACGGTACCTTTCCAACTTCAATGTGGAACGGCGGTCGTACATATGGTGGAGTAGACAGTGAACGAAGATTTATTGTTGAAATTCTCAATCAATATAATATCCGCGATATTCCATGCCGTTATACTTTCAGCAATCCACATATTAAGGAAGAGCATCTAAATGATAGCTTTTGTAATATGTGCTTAAGATTGGGGCATAACGGTATTAATGAGGTCATTGTTGTTTCGCCGATTTTGGAGGAATATATAAGGAAAAATTATCCAAAATATAAAATAATAAGCTCAACATGCAAACAGATAGAAGATGTTGAAGGCTTGAAAGAGGAGCTTGAGAAGGATTATAGCCTGGTTGTGCTTGATTATAATTGGAACAATTGCTTTGAGAAACTTGAGAAAATTCCTTATAAGGAACGCTGTGAGTTACTTATTAATCCATGCTGTGTTCCAAATTGCAAACGCAGAAAAGAACATTATGATTATATCGGCAGATACCAGATGGCTATTGCTGATCTTGTTAAAAAAGGCAGTAGAAGATCGCTTCAGTTCGAGGATTTTAAATGTGAGTGTATAACACCTCATTTTTATGATACCACAAAGCATAGGACACATATAAAACCAAAAGATATTTATGAAAGATATGTTCCTATGGGGTATGAAAACTTTAAAATTGAAGGACGTGCTACGCATCGTTCCTCTGTAATTGAAAGTTATGTTTATTATATGGTTAAACCGGAATACAGAGATGAAATACGTTTAAGAATGCATGTCAGCGAGGTTAAACTGATAAAGAAGTGAGAGTGTTTTATGGATATGTGAATAAGCCTGTGGCTGATTGCATAAATTGTAATTAGCCGTAGGCTTTATTGTTTACTTATGTTTTGAAAAGAAAGGAAAGAATACTTGCATGGGTGTAGTTCAAATGTTGTCGGGACCTGTTATAGGTGCTGTTATCGGTTATTGTACAAACTATATTGCAGTTAAGATGCTTTTTAGACCATTAAGGCCTGTTAAGGTTGGAAAATATACTTTGCCATTTACACCAGGGGTTATACCAAGGAGAAAAAATGAATTGGCTCAAGCACTTGGGACAACCATAGGCAATGTGTTGATTACGCAAAAAGATTTGGAGAATGTTTTATTGTCTGAAAAGATGAAGAAATCCATAGCAAATGGTATAATGGATTATATAAAGAAAAAGACAGATGTGTCCATGACAATAAAAGATACTTTAAATAGCCATATCAATGAAAAGGATTACGAGAATATTAAGATGCAGCTGGAGAGAATGCTAAGTGAAAGGTTGGCAGCGGGAATTTCCGATATTGATTTAGGTGCTATTATTACAAATGAAGCCGGTACAGCAGTAAAAGGCAAATTACAGGGGACTATGTTTGCTATGATGATAAACGATAATCTAATAGCTTCTGTAACACAACCAATTGGCGAAAAGGTTAAGGAATATATTCAAAATCATGGTATGGAAATCATTCAGCCTGTTATTAAGCGGGAAATGGAAAATCTGGAAAGTCAAACAGTAAATTCTATGATGGATAAAGTTTCCATTAATGAAGATCAAATTAAGGAATTTGTAGGACGCATTTATACTGATTGCATAGAGAGCTTGTCAGATGTTATTATCAAGCAGATTGACATTGCGGGGATAGTAAGAAATAAAGTCCAGGACATGGAAACAAGAGACATTGAGAAGCTGGTATTATCCGTTATGAAAAATGAATTGGATTCTGTGATAAATTTAGGTGCCGTTATCGGGTTTATTATAGGTCTTGTGGGTTTGTTTTTATAATTGCCTATTTACCAGTCAATTATTTTATAACTCCTAAGAGAAAAGTGAAGGTATATATTTATGAAAAAAACGAATTTTTCCTATTACAAAGTTACAAAGTTTAATAGCATCAAGGAAATGCTGAACTTAGCCGTGAGGGATGCGGGAGATAAAATCGCTATAAAGTATAAGGAAAATAACAATAAAATTGTCGAGGTGAGTTATTCTCAAGTTCAACAGCAAACCATATGGCTTGGTGCTGCATTAACTGAAATGGGATTTGGGGACAAGCATATCGGATGTATTGGTAAAAACAGCTATGAGTGGATTTTAACTTATCTTACCGTACTTAAGAGCGAAGGGGTATATGTTCCTGTTGATAAAGAACTTCCTCCAAACGATATTTTTCATGTGTTAAATGATAGTGAATGCAGCATTGTATTCTATTCACAAACTCATGAAGATATGTTTATGAATAATATGGAAAAGCTTCCGAATGTAAAGCTTTATATTGGATTTGACCGTACTGATGATAACGGCATCTTCCTATCCTTTAAAAAGCTTATTGAATACGGAAAGCAATGTAATTGCAAGAAGTACCAGGAACTTGAAAGTGATCCCAATTCACTTAAATTGCTTGTTTATACATCAGGTACAACAGGTATTGCCAAGGGAGTAATGCTGTCGGAACATAATCTGGTATCAAGTGTTTATTATGGATTGCAGGTTTCCACTGTCTATGACACCTGCCTTTCTGTTCTGCCATATCATCATACATATGAAGCAGTAAGCGGACTTTTGGTTTCTCTTCATAAGCACTCCACCATTTGTATAAACGACAGCTTAAATGCTGTGTTAAAGAATCTTCAGTTGTTTAATCCGTCTTATATTTACCTTGTTCCTGCCTTTGCGGAAATGTTTTATACCAAGATAATAAAAAATGTAAAGGAATCCGGAAAGGAAAGTGCTTTTAATAAATTAATTGTTGATTCCACTGCAATAACTCCTGTTAAAAACAGGTAATATCGATCTTTGAAAACTTCGCAAAACTATTGAAACTACTGGACTTCAAGGCGTTTTTGCGATATACTGTATGTAGAAAAATA
>Ga0255341_1001282_pt1 | contig 36498 bp, 34 predicted proteins | sample wastewater_treat_8_FD_192418 | JGI IMG/M metagenome (GOLD analysis project Ga0255341, IMG submission 192418) | Wastewater microbial communities from Lulu Island WWTP, Vancouver, Canada - plant12 | ecosystem: Engineered > WWTP > Wastewater > Unclassified | place: Canada: Vancouver, British... | reverse complement strand
GCGGCCAGGATCACCGGCCGCTCGGTGACCACACTGCTCTCCTCGAGGACCCGCATCACCTCCAGAGCGCCCATGACCCCGAGAGCGCCGTCGAAGCGGCCGCCCCTGCTCTGGGAGTCCAGGTGCGACCCCATCATGACCGGAGGGACCCCCTCGTCACGTCCGGCGCGCAGCCCGAAGATGTTGCCCATGTCGTCGATCGTGATCCGCAGGCCGAGCCGGTCGAGCCATGCCACCAGCGCGTCGCGCGCCTGTCTGTCCGCATCCGTGAGGGCGAGGCGGTCCACGCCGCCGTCCGCCGTGGCTCCGATCCTGGCCAACGACTCGAGACTGCGTTGCAGACGACGGGCGTTCACCCGCAGTCCGTCACGGTCCATCGACTTCCTCCCCTGAGCGCTGTGACGATGCGGGTCCGGCGCGGATCCGCCGTCGCGGTGTCCTGTGATCGTGCATGACGTCGCGGCGCGGACCGCCGGCGTACGCCGAAGCGACGCCGCAGGCGCCCGCCCTCCCCGGGCGGGCGCCTGCGGGTCCGCAGAAGCGGCGGGTCAGGGCTGCTCGCCCTCCGACACCACCGCCGGCTCCGCCTGCATGGTGGTCACCGGCCCGACCACGGGGTCGAGACCGAGAGCCTGGCGCTTGACCGGGGGAAGCGCCTCGAGGAAGAGCTCGTCGACCCGCTTCTTGTCCTCCTCGGACTGCCCCGTCAGCAGCGAGACGACGGCGTAGGTGACGAAGTTGACGATCAATCCGACCATGCCGGCCGTGAGGCCGCCCAGCGCCGGGATGTCGTCGATCCACTCCACCGTGAGCACGATCGCCACCACCGACCCGGCGATCATCCCCATCATCGCTCCCCAGCGGTTGCCGAACTTGGTGAACAACCCCAGGAAGAGCGGCACCGAGATCTGGATCACCAGGTAGTACGACATCTGGGCCAGGAGCTGGAGCCGCGCCATCTCGATCGTCACGTACGCCAGTATCGCGGCGATGGCCATGTAGACGACCATGCTGCCCTTCGCGACGATGGTCAGCTGATGGTCCTTGAGCGGTTTGAAGTGGTGGACCAGGTCGTTCGCGATCTGCAGGCCCGCCACCTGGATGCTGCCGTCGACGTGACCCATTGACGCGCCCAGCACCATGACCACGCCCAGGCCGAGCAGCCACACGCCACCGTACTCCTGCAGCGCCGAGAACCACGTGAGATTGGGGGCCTCGATCGCCTTGGGCCACGTCGCCGCGGCGAGCGTGAAGATCGTGAGGAAGCCGTAGAAGACGCCGGCGATGCCGATCGCGTACACCGTGCCGCTCTTGACCGACTTGACGCCGCTCGCGGTGTAGATGCGCTGGAAGCTCATCGGCCAGGCCAGAGCGCCGATGACGCCCATGAAGATGAGCGAGAAGACGTAGAGCGGACCGTACCCCGTCCCCTCCATGCCGGGCAGCGAGGTGAGCTTCTCGGGGAGGTGGGCCAGGTTGCCGTACGGAGCGGGCGAGTTCTTGTCGGCGAGGATGATCACGCAGACGAGCGCTGCGACGAGGTACGCGACGATGCCCTGCAGCATGTCGGACATGATGAGCCCGCGCATGCCCATGCGGACGGTCCAGTACTGCCTCACGACGATCACCGCCATGCCCAGCAGGAGGCAGGTCGTGAGCGACCAGGCGCCGTTGCTCGAGACCTCGAAGAGGATGGCCATCGCCTGCAGCCCGAGGATCACCCACGGCATGATCGCGGCGATGCCGACCACGCTGGCGACGAGCTTCACGCCGCTGCTGTCATAACGCAGCTCCAGCAGGTGAGGCTGCGAGCGGAGCTGGTGCCGCTGCCCCCAGCGCCAGGCGCGGTTGGCCATGAAGTACATGGCGGTGAGACCGAGCAGCGAGTACGCCAGGCAGTAGTACATCAGCGTGCCGATGTTCACACCGAGGGCCACGAAGGCGACGAACATGGCCCCCGGGAACCAGGACTGCACGTACGACATGCCGATGTAGGCGGGGCCGTAGCGGCGGCCGCCCACGGCGTACTCCTCGAAGTCGACCCGGTCTCTCTGCTGGGTGATGTACAGCAGCGCGACGACGGCCCCGTAGAAGAGCCCCAGAACGACGAAGGGTTGCCACATGTCACTGGCCTCCCTGCTTCGGAGTGTGCTCGACGTGCTCTTCGTTCTCCTTGCGGACGGTCTGGACGCCGTACAACGCCCACATCAGGAAGAAGATCAGCAGCGCGTCGATGTTCCAGTACCACATGGAGACGGGCTGGCCGAGGATCACGGCGCCGGACTTCGCGCTGGACCCCCACAGATACAAGGGCGGGACCAGCGCCATGGCGAACGGGATGATGAACAGGACCGTGAAGACGATCGTGACCGTCCTGCCCGAGAGTCCCTGCAGCCATTCTTTCATATGCACTCCCCTGTCGATGAAGCCGAACGCGACCGCGTCATCACTGACGACCGATTGTCATAGGCATCTCCCGGATGGATTCAGAGAAGTCGCTCAGATCCGCCCCAACTGCTCCTCCCAGTCGGGCGCCAGTGTCTCGATCAGTGCGCGCCGCAGGTCCCAGAGACCGTACTTGTAGTAGTCGAAGTCCCCGCCGGCCCAGGCCTTGGCGTTGACGAGCCCCCAGAGGCCCCACTTGACGTCGGCCACCATGCGGATCACCTGCACCCGGGCGGACAGGTGGGCATCCCACTCCCCCAGGTACGACTCGATCGCGAAGCGCGTCTGCGCGGCGTCGAAGAAGTTGAAGCCCACGAACACGCCGATCTCGTAGGCGCGCTCGTTGTTGGAGGCGTAGTCGTAGTCGATCAGCCGCATCGGCTTCGTCGGGTCGACGACGCAGCGCATGTAGTTGCCCGCGCCGGGGTCGTTATGGCAGGGCACGATGTCGAGGCCCGAGGCGAGGAACCGCGCCCTGGCCTCCCTGTACGCCGCGAGCACGTCGTCCACCCAGCCGGGCATCACGGTGCCGTCGCGCAGCACCTGGTCGTAGTGCTCGTCGACCATGTCGAACACGGTCTTGGTCTGCGGCAGGACCGGGCCCGAGTTCCAGGTGCGGAACAACCGCATGAGCTCCGCACAGTAGTCGGGGAGGGCGACCTCCCAAGCCGTGCACGGCTGGTACCCGTCGAGGTACTCGCTGATCTCGATCCCGGTGGCGTCGTCCACATGGAAGACCGCCGGGCCGACACCCATCGCGGCGGCCTGCTGGGAAGCGGCGGCCGCGGTGGCCCGGTCGATGAACCCGTCCGTACCGGGTCCCGGCACCTTGACGAAGTAGTCGCGCCCGAGCCCCTCGACCGCGACACGGTAGTTGTTGTTGGTGAGACCGCCGACGAGAGGGGTCACAGTGAACGCGCGGTCCTCCTCCCAGAGACGGTAGCCCGCCAGGACGTCGTGGAGCTCGGCCGCATCGGCAGGGCGCAGCACGGTCATGACGCCTCCCTCATCCAGCGTTCGGACTCGCCGCTGGCCACCGCGAAACGCGCCTTGAAGAGCCGCCAATGGCCGTACCGCTGGTACTCGACCGGCGAGTCGGGCTCGGTCGCGCGGGCGATGGATCCGATGAGCCCCCAACGGACGTCGTCGGCGAGACCGAAAAGCTGGGCACGCGCCAGAGCGACGGGGTCGTGGCGGCCCCAGGCGGCTGCGAAGGCCTCCTGGGGCGAGGCGATCATCGGAGCGAACTCCGTGAGGATCGAGCCGATCTCCTCGAGCGGGTCCATGCACGCCGCCTGCGTCCAGCCGACGAGGCGCACATCGCCGTCCTTCATCATCACGTTCGAAGAGGCCGCGTCGCCGTGGCAGGGCACGGGGTCGAGACCCGGGGACACGATCCCCCGCGCCTCCTGCACCAGGCCCACCAGCTCGTCCACCGGCGACGGCACCTCGATGGCGTGCTTCTCGACATGATCCCGCAGCGCCGCGACCTGGTCGAAGACGTTGACCACGGGCAGGTCCACGGCGAGCTCCCGGAAGCGACGCCGCGCCGCGAGGGAGGCCCGCCAGGCGGCAGGATCGACGTGGAACCGATAGAGCGTCCCCACGTGCCACTCCTCGCCCAGTCTCTCCTGGACGCAGACCCCGGCGGCCGCGTCGTGGAAGAGCAGCCGCGGGGCGAGGCCGGCGGACGCCGCCGCCGTCATGGCCGTGAACATCGCCGCCGTGTCCACGCGGATCATGGCGGCGGGCTGCAGCACGCGGGCGAGCAGCGGCTCGCCGTCGGGCGCCGACCCCTCGAAGAAGAGGCTGTCGGCGCCCACCCATGACGGACTGGCGATGGTCTCCAGCGTCGGCGACCAGACGACCTCTCCGAACTGGTCCGATACGGCCCGGTCGAGCCGCTCCCTGGCGTCGCGTGCCGCGTCAATCACGTCCGGCCTCCTTCTCGGTCATGCCGGGCCAAGGCAGATCGAGGTCCAACGCGGCCTCCAGCAGATGCGCCACGCGGAGTACGTCGGCGTCGTGGAACCGGCGCCCCGCCACCTGCACTCCGATCGGCATCCCCGCCACTGAGGTGCGTCCGCCGCAGATGCTCGCCGCCGGCTGGCCCGTCTGGTTGAACCAGGCTGTGAACGCGGCGTGATACAGCGGGGCCACGCCGTCGACCGGCCCTGCGGCCTCGGCCGGGAACGTCGGCACCGGCAGGACGGGCGCGACGACGATCTCGAACGGCGCCACAGCGGCCAGCACCCGGTCGCGCGCGGCACGGACCGTCTGGGCCGCGCGCGCGGCCTCCAGCGCGGACGCGCGCCGCACCGGCTCTCCCCAGGTCTTCAGCAGCGGGAGCAGCAACTCCCCGCGTCCGTCCGGGGCCGCGTCGGCCTCGAGGAGGATCCGGGCCATGAAGCCGAGGTCGAAGGCCTGGAAGTCCGACTCCGTCAGGCCGAGCGAAAGCTCCTCGACCTCGGCGCCCCACCCGGAGAGACGGTCGGCGGCGCCTCTCACGACGGCCAGGGTCTCCGGCTCCACCGGCAGTCCATACCCGACATCGGTGAGCAGCCCGACGCGCATGCCACGGACCCTCTCCACGCCCCATCCCGCGGCGCTGAAACGCCCGGGGAGAGACCAGGGATCGCCGGCGTCCGTCGCTCCGACGACTTCCATGACGGCCTCCAGGTCGGCGACACACCGGGCCATCGGGCCGGCGGACCGGGTCATGCTGGCGGGCGTGTAGGCGATCCGGCCCTGGGTCGGCTTGAGGGCAGCCAGACCGCAGTGGGCGGCGGGGAGGCGGACGGAGCCGGCGATGTCCGTCCCCAGGGCGATGGGCGTCACTCCGGCTGCCAGGCAGACGCCGGCTCCTGAGCTGGAACCCCCGGGCGTCAAGCTCGGGTCCCAGGGATTGCGGATGATCCCGAACTGTGAGCTGACGCCCGACCCGAGCGCGCCGCAGTCCGGCATCGTGGTCTTGGCGACCAGGACAGCACCGGCCTCCCGCAGGCGCCTCACGGGCGCGGAGTCGACCACGGACGGCGGCTCGCCGTCGTGCACGGCGCTGCCGTGCCAGCGGGGGAGGCCCGCGCAATGGAAGCTGTCCTTCACGGTCACCGGGACGCCGTCGAGCGGCCCCAGCGACTCGCCGGCAGCGTAGCGCGCCCGGCTCGCCCGCGCCGCCTCGAGCGCGCGTTCGTCGACGACGGAGACGGCGTTGTACTCGGCGCCCGCGACGCGCGCCTGGTCGAGGGCGCGCTCGACGACGGCGACGGGGTCCGACTCCGATGCGAGGTAGGCCGCCCTGAGACCAGCCGCGGTACTGTACTCAGCCGCCATGTCACATTCCTCCAATGCTGACATACCATTACTTGGATATGGTATATACAATCAGGGTGCCCCGCGTCACAATAAGACCAATGATTTCCGTCGTCAACACCCGATTTCGAAGAAACGACCGATCGTCTTGCGGTCTCTGTGCAGACCGTGAGACATACCTTTTGTCGTTTTCGGGTACATGCACCTCGGCGGGAGGGGCGGTGATCACGCCTGTCGGCGAACCCCGTCCGCCCGTTGGAGAACATGAATGGTATGCTTGTCCACACCGCTGCGGGAGGAGGGCGCAGGTGGCGACCACCGAAGAGGTCCTTGACAAGCTCACGGCATCGTGCGCCCGTCTCCGTGAGGAGGGCGGCTCGCGTCTGCCGTCAGAACGGGCGCTCGCGAAGGACTGCCACGCGTCCCGCTCCACCGTGCGTCGCGCCCTCGGGGTGCTCGCCGAGCAGGGAGTCGTCACGATCAAGCGGGGGCGCAACGGCGGCGCCTACCTGAGTCAGCCGACCGATGCCGGCGCCGCGGTCGACGAACACCTCTTCGCGGTCTGGAGCACCGGCCACGGGAAGATCACCCGGAGCTTCAGCAAGATGACCGGGATCCCGCAGTCGCTGTCGGAGCAGGGACTCGACGTGGGCATCCGGGTGCTGTCCCTCGGGCTCAATCTGCCTCGCGAGAGCGTGGCCTCAGACCTGGACCTCGGCGAAGGGGAGCCGGCGATCTGTCTGGCTCGCCTGCGCTTCGCAGGCGGCGAGCCGCTCTCGCTCGAACGCATGTATCTCAGCCTCTCCCGGTTCCCGCACCTGCTCGAGGAGGGTCTGCGGGGAGCCACCTCGATGTACGTGTTGTTCCAGGAGCGCTACGGTCTCTCCGTCGCCAGCGTGGAGGAGGAGATCGAGATCACCACCGCCGGCCCCGAGGTCGCCCAGCTGCTCACGATCCGTGCCGGATCGCCGCTGGTGAAGTTACGTCGGCGCGCCTTCGACCGGGACGGCCGACTGGTCGAGAGCTCGCGCGACCTCTTCCGCGGCGACCGCACCCGCCTGACCGTCAGGACGCACGACCCCGGCCCGCACCAGGCGACCAGCCGCCCGGACGTCGGCATCCGGCCGTGGTTGCGCGACGCGCCGCCGCCCTGAGGCCCGTCAAGCTCCGGGCGCGTAGCGTCAGCCCGCGGCGGCGCTGCGCAGCGCGCGCAGGCGCGCGCCGGTGTGGTACGCGTAGAGCTGATGGACGTCGCGCAACGCCTCGCCGACGCCGGGGGAGGCGGGCCGCGTGCGCAGCTCCGCGAGCGGAAGGGAAATGCCCTCCAGGAGCGCCGTGACGGCCTCGGGGGTGATGGGGACCGCCTCGGCGCCGCAGTCGCCGCAGACGAGGCCGCCGCGGGCGGCGGAGAAACCCCGGATCCGCCCGCCTGACCCGCACGCCGCACACTGGTCGAGGACCGGCAGATAGCCGGCCTCGTGGAGCAGCTTGAGCAACACGCCCAGCACGAGCGGCGACTGCACGGCGCGGCCGGCGAAGCCCCTGTCCATCTGCCGCAGGCTGTTGCGCAGCAGCGCGAACACGCGGACCTCGGGTTCGTGCTGAGGGGTCAGGCCGGCGGCGGCCTCGCAGACGATCGCCGCCGCTGTGAGGCCCTCGCGGTCGGACCGCAGGTGTGCGAACACGTCGACCAGCTGCGCCTGCGTGACGGTGTAGAGCGAGCGGCCGGGGTGCAGCAGCAGGTCGACGACGTTGAACGGCTCCAGACGCCCGCCCCAGCGCGAGGTCGTCTTGCGCACGCCTTTGACGACGGCGTCCGCGCGGCCGAGCTCGCGCGTGAAGAGGCGGACGATGCGGTCCGCCTCGCCCAGCGGACGGGAACCGAGCACGACCGCCCGCGCCTTCTCCGCGCGGGCCATCAGCCGCTCCCTCTGCCGCGCCGACGCGCATGGACCACCCGTGGCACGCCGGAGAGGTCGTGGCGCAGTCCCGGCGGCTCGTACGCGCCGGCCGCGCCCACGATGTCGACCACCGCTCCGGCCTGTCCGACGCCGACCTCCAGCGCCAGAACGCCGCCGGGACGCAACAGCAGCGTCGCGCCCGGTACGAGACGACGGTACAGGTCCAACCCGTCGGCGCCCCCGTGCAGCGCTCTTCGCGGCTCGTACTCCCGGACGTTGGGCTCGAGCGCCGCGTACTCGTCGGCGGGGATGTACGGCGGGTTGCTGACCACGAGGTCGAACGGTCGCTCGCCGACGTCCGCGAACAGGTCGCTGAGCACGAACTCGACGCGACGCGCCAGCCCGAGGCGCGCCGCGTTGCGCCGCGCCACCGCGAGCGCGGCGGGCTCCACGTCGGTGGCGACGACGCGCACGAAGGGGTCCTCGGCCGCCAGCGCCAGCGCCACGCAGCCGGACCCCGTGCCCACGTCCAGGGCCAGCGGCTCGTCCTCCGGACCGGGGCCGGCGAGCGGCATCGCCCGGAGCGCCTCCAGCGCCACGTCGACCAGGGTCTCGGTCTCCGGGCGGGGGATGAGCACCTCGGGCGTCACCTCGAGCTCGATGGTGCGGAACGCGCGGCGCCCGAGGATGTACGCCACCGGTTCGTGCGCGAGGCGGCGACGCAGGAGCACCTCGAACGTCGCCGCCTCCTCGTGCGTCGGCACGCGCGCCGGGTCGCGGAACAGCTCCGCGCGCCCGACGCCGAGCGCCTCGGCCAGCAGCAGCTCGGCGTCCAGCCGCGGCGAGCGTGACCCGTTCTCGCGCAACGAGACCGTCGCCTGCGACAACATGTCGCCGACGCTCCGGGCGGCGGTCACGCCGTCACCTCGCGGATCGGTCTCCGGTCGGCCCGATCGTGACCGCGGAGCGCCGGCACGTCACGCACCGGCGCCGGGAGCGACGGGGACGGACCGCTCCGTGCGAACAGCACTCACTCCTCCCCGGCGGCCGCCAGTTGCCGGCGGCGGTCCTCCGCGGCGAGCGCCTCGGTGAACTCGTCGAGATCGCCCTCGAGGACGCCGTCGATGCGGTGCGTGGTGAGCCCGATGCGGTGGTCGGTCACCCTGCTCTGCGAGAAGTTGTAGGTACGGATCTTCTGGGCACGGTCGCCGCTGCCGACCATGCCCCGGCGCGCTTCCCCGCGCTCCTCCTCGCGCTTCGTCCGCTCGAGCTCGAACAACCGCGCCCGCAGGATCCGCATGGCCTTCTCCTTGTTCTGGAGCTGGCTCTTCTCGTCCTGGCAGCTCACGGTCACCCCGCTGGGGATGTGCGTGATGCGCACGGCGGAGTCGGTGGTGTTGACGCTCTGACCGCCCGGCCCACGGGCGCGGAAGATGTCCACGCGCAGGTCGCCGGGGCGGACGTCGACCTCGATGTCCTCAGCCTCGGCGAGCACGGCGACCGTCGCGGTGGACGTGTGGATACGGCCGACGGATTCGGTGACCGGCACGCGCTGCACGCGATGCACACCGCCCTCGTACTTGAGTGCCGAGTAAGCGCCTTGGCCCCTGACCTCCAGGATCATCTCCTTGAAGCCGCCGTCGTCGTTCTCGTTGGCCGAGAGGATCTCGACGTCGAACCCCTTGGCCTGGGCGTAGCGCGTGTACATGCGTGCGAGCTCGCCGGCGAAGATGCAGGCCTCGTTGCCGCCGGCGCCGGCGCGGATCTCGAGGATCACGTCCTTGCCGTCGTTGGGGTCGCGGGTGAGCACCCGCGCGCGGATCTCGTCGGCGAGCTCGCCGAGCCGCCTGCGGCCGTCGGCGAGCTCCTCCTGCGCGAAGGCGCGCATCTCGGCGTCGGTGGAGCCGTCGGCGAGGAGCGCCTCGGCGTCGGTGACCGTCAGCTGAGCCTCGCGGTACCCGCGGGTGAGCTCGTGCACGGGCTGGAGCTCGGCGTGGGCGCGGGCCGCCTCGGCGTAGCGCACGCGGTCGCCGAGCACTTCAGGATCGGCGAGCTGCTCCGTGAGCTCCGCGTACGACCGCTCTATCTCCGCTATGAGGTCGTCGACGGTCGTCATGGCATCAGCTTACGCCATGACCTCCACGCCCTTCACCGGTGGGCGGTCCGGCGGCTCGAGCTCCACGATCTTCTCGAGCGCAGCGATGGCGACCTCGATCTGGCCGCTGTCCGGCTGCCTGGTCGTGAGCCACTGCAGGCCGAGCCCCGGCGCCATGACCACGCGGACGAGCAGGTTGTGCTCGTGGCGCCCCGCGTAGCGGATGATCTCGTAGCTGATGCCGGCGATCAGCGGCACCAGCACGACCCGGCTGAGCACCAGCAGGTACCAGTCCGGACGCCCCACCGCGGCGAAGACGAAGATCGACACCACGAGGACGACGAGCAGGAACGAGGTGCCGCAGCGCAGATGCAGCGTCCTGTACTTCTCGACGTTGGCCACGGTGAGCTCCTCGCCGTGCTCGAGGGCGTGGATGCTCATGTGCTCGGCGCCGTGGTACTCGAACACCCGGCGCAGGTCCCTGATCCGGGTGATCACGACGAGATAGGCGAGGAAGATGCCGACGCGGACCAGGCCCTCGACCAGCCAGAAGAGGAATCCGTCGCCCAGCCAGCGGTCGAGCAGGCCGGTGAGGAAGAGAGGCGCGATGAAGAACAGGCCGACGGCGAAGGCGAAAGCGATGACCAGCGTGATCCCGATCTCCTTCTTGCCCAGCTCCTCCTCTTCCTCGCCCAGCGATTCGTTCGCCGATCTGGTGAGGGCGCGCACGCCGATGACGAGCGATTCGATCAGGGCGACCACCCCGCGCAGCACGGGCAGCCTGAGCACGGGGTACTTCTTCATGTAGCTGACCAGCGGGAAGTGGTGCAGGCCGATGCTCCGGTCGGGGCGGCGCACCGCGAGGGACCACCAGTCCACGCCGCGCATCATGACGCCCTCGATCACGGCCTGCCCCCCGATCTGGGCGCGCCTCGCGGCCAGCGCAGGGAGCAGTCGCGCGATGGTGAGATGGCGTCGCGTCATGGCGCCTGAGTCCGGACCCACGCGCGGCGGGACGTCAAGCCCGCGCGGCCGCCGGACCGTCGACGTCCTCCGGCTTGTACGGCTTGCCGCAGGTCATCCTGCCCTCCTGGCAGGCGCCGTAGAGACAGCTGGGGCCGGTGCGGTCGAAGAGGTTCGGGGCGAGCTCCTTGACCATGCCGCGCATCCGCCAGGCGAGGTCGCGGATCTCCCACTGCGCCCGGTTGCAGCAGCGCACGTGGAAGAAGTGCCGCAGCTCGCGTGCGTTCATGGTGACCACGATCCTGGTCTCGGCGGCGTTGGGCAGCACGAAGCGGGCGTCCTCCTGGACGCTCTCGCGCGTGCGTCCCTCACCGAGGCCGAGCTCCACAAGCTTGTCGTAGGCGGCGCGGGCGTCCTCCATCGCCTTGAAGAAGACCGCCGCGGCCTCGGCGTTGGCCGAGATGCTGGGCGGCACGACGAAGCTGTCCGCCGCCCCGAAATTGACGTAGCGCTGCGACTGCTGGTTGTAGCTCGCCACGCGATGCCGCACCAGCTGGTGCGTGCAGGCGCGGCTCACGCCGTCTACGGCGAAGCTGAAGGTCGCGTGCTCGAGCGCCGAGTGATGGCCGCTGCGGACGAGGATGCGCACGAGCTTGGCGACGTCGTCGTCGCTCATCTCCTGCTGGAGATCGGCGGCGGACACGGGCGCGTAACACAGCCGGCCCGCGACGGCCACGGCGCGGTCCGGGTCGGGCGTGTGCTGCAGGAGCCGGACGTGGAGTTCGGCGCCGGTGCCCACGTCAGGACTCGTCGGACGTGGCGGCCTCGACGGCCTCCGCCGGCGCGGTCTCCGCAGCCACGGCCGCCGGCTGCGGCCGGGGACGCTCGGGTTTGGGCGGCCGGACCTTGGGGGCCTTCGGCTTGGCCGGAGCGGCGGCCTTCTTCTTGAGGCGCCGCTCGAAACGGTCCACCCGGCCGCCCGAGTCCACCAGCTTCTGCTTGCCGGTGTAGAACGGGTGACACTGCGAGCACAGCTCCACGTGCAGCTCCTTCTTGGTGCTGCGCGTGGTGAACGTGTTGCCGCAGCTGCAGTGGACGGTCGCCTCCTGGTACTGCGGGTGGATGTCCTTCTTCATCTGTACGGATCCCTTCTGGGAGCAAACCCGGTGCTGACGCGAACCGGCGCGAGGCCGAAGCGGAATGATACCATGACCGCCGCGCTCACCGGAACCGTCGACGAGGGACCTTGGCGTCCCGGCGAAGGCGCCGGGGCGAGAGCCGCCGCCGGACCGGACGGCGGCACGATGAGGGGAGGACGGGCATGCCGGATCTGCTGGCCCACCACGACGTGGCACAGGCCGCCCGGGCGCTGCTCCCCCCGGGACACCTGGCGGACCTCCTGGCGGAGGCCCCGGACGCGTACGCCGTCGGCGCCCAGGGACCGGACTTCTTCTCCTACGCGAGCCTGCGGCCGGGAGGGGGCGTCCGCAGCCACCCCGGCCGGACGGTGCACCGGCAGCACACACGCGCGGCCTTGACGACGATGCTCGCCACGGCGGCCGCCGCGCCGCCGGGCGACCGGGCCGGCCTGTACGCCTACATCAGCGGTTACGCGACGCACGTCTGCCTCGACGCCGGCGCGCACCCGTGGATCGTGTACTGGACCGGGGGCGCCCCCAAGGGCATCGACTCTCCCGACGCCCTGCGGGCGACCCGCCGGCACGGCGTCCTCGAGGCGTCTCTCGACGTCATGCTGGCGGCCCGGCGCCGACCGCCCGGCGTCTCCTGCGGACGGAGCCGACGTCTGCTCTCCCTGACCCCGCGGAGGCGCCGGGCGGTGGCGCGTCTGTGGGCCGTGGTGCTGCAGGACGTGTACGGCATCCCCTGGACCGCGCGCCAGACCGAGGCGGCACTGCTCGTGATGGCGCTCGTCTACGCGCAGCTCACCGACCGCCTCTCGCCGCTCGCGCTGGCGCTCCAGGCCGGAGGGGCGGCGCTGGATCCGGACGGCGTCTGGCGCAGCCAGATCTACCCGTCCGCGCCGCACCCCGCAGCCGTGCGCCTCGTCGCCGAACGACGCGAGTGGCGCAGTCCCTGGCGACCCTCGGAGGCGCGGCACGAGACGTTCGCCGAGCTCTGCGGCCGTGCGGTCGGCGAGTCGCTCGCCTGTCTGGGGACGATCGCACGCGCCGCGTCCGGCGACCTGTCCGCGCACGACGCGGCGGTCGCCCTCGGCGACCGCAGCATGGTCAGCGGCGGACCCTGCGACGACCCCCGCGCCCCGACGGTCTTCGCCTCCGACCGCGACGCCCTGTGGCGCGGAGTGTGACGCCGGCCCCGTCGCGGCGCGGCCGCCCGGGTCCCGCGCCCGACCGCACCGCACGACTCACCGGTCTGGTATAACCGGCCCGGCGGCGATCACACCCGGACGACGCGCGGCGACGTCCGGCAGTCGAAAGGAGCCGGGATGGAACACAGGTCGGTCATCCGGATGAGGATGAGCGCGCACGACGCCCACTACGGCGGTGACCTCGTCGACGGCGCCAGGCTGCTGCAGCTCTTCGGCGACGTCGCCACCGAGCTGCTGATCCACATGGACGGGGACGAGGGACTCTTCGCCGGCTACGAGAGCATCGCCTTCAAGGCCCCCGTGCGCGCCGGCGACTACATCGAGGCGACCGGCGAGATCGTCAAGGTGGGCAACCGCTCGCGGAAGATGGAGTTCGTGGCCCGCAAGGTCATCGCCGCGCGGCCCGATGTGAGCGAGTCGGCCGCCGACTTCCTCCAGGAGCCCGTCGTGGTGTGCACCGCGACCGGCACCTGCGTGCGCGGCCCGGAGCGCCCCGCGGCGGACTGAGCCCGCACCGCCGCGGAGATGCGGGCGCGGGCGCGCGTCGTCAGCGGGCGTTCTTCGCCAGCGCGCTGAGGAACTCCGCGTTGTTCTTGGTCTCGCGGATCTTCTTGATCAGCAGCTCGATGGCCGCCGCCGGGTCGAGGCTGTGCAGCACGCCGCGGAGCTTCCACACGGCGGCCGCCTCGGCCGGCTCCATGAGCAGCTCCTCCTTGCGGGTGCCGGTGGTGTCGATGTCGATCGCCGGGAAGATGCGCTTGTCCGCCAGCTTGCGGTCGAGCCTGATCTCCATGTTCCCGGTGCCCTTGAACTCCTCGAAGATCACCTCGTCCATGCGCGAACCGGTCTCGACCAGCGCCGTGGCGAGGATGGTGAGCGAGCCGCCGCCCTCGATGTTGCGGGCGGCGCCGAAGAACTTCTTGGGCGGGTAAAGCGCCGTGCTGTCGACCCCGCCGGAGAGGATGCGACCGCTGGCCGGCGTGTTGAGGTTGAAGGCGCGCGCCATGCGGGTGATGGAGTCGAGCAGCACGACCACGTCGTGACCCATCTCCACGAGGCGCTTGACGCGGTCCAGCACCAGCTCGGTGACCTGGACGTGGTTCTCGCTGGGCTGATCGAAGGTGCTGGCCACCACCGTGCCCTTCACCGAGCGCTCCATATCGGTGACCTCCTCCGGCCGCTCGTCCACGAGCAGCACGAACAGGTCGACCTCGGGGTTGTTGGTGGCGATCGAGTTGGCCAACTTCTTCAGGATGGTGGTCTTGCCGGCCTTGGGGGGTGAGGTGATGAGGCCGCGCTGCCCCTTGCCGATGGGACAGAGGAGGTCCATGATGCGCGCCGCGGTGTCGTGCTCGTCCGTCTCGAGGCGCAGCCGCTCCTCGGGGAACAGCGGCGTGAGCTGCTCGAACACGGGACGCTTGCGGGCGGTGTCAGGGTCGACGCCGTTGACGGTGTCGATCTTGAGGAGCGCGCTGTACTTCTCGTTCTCCTTGGGCTCGCGCACCTGGCCGGCGACCATGTCGCCGCGGCGCAGACCGAAGCGGCGGATCTGGCTGAGGCTGACGTAGACGTCACGGTCGCCTTGGCTGAAGCCGCTCGTGCGCAGGAACCCGAACCCGTCGGGGAGCACGTCCAGGATGCCGGTGCACGGGATCGTGGGACGGTCGTCGCGCTGCTGGTCGCCGCCCTGGCGCTGCTTGTCGCGACCGCGACGGCCCTTCTTGCCCTGGCGCTGCTGTGGCTGCTGCGGGCGGTCGCCGCCCTGTTGCTGGCCGCCCTGCGGGGCCTGTGGCGAGCGGTCGCCGTCCGCGGCGGGCGCGTCGGCGGCGGCCGGGGCCGCAGGGGCCGGAGAGGCAGCGGCGGCGTCCGTCGGGACGGCCGCCGGCTCGGTCGGGGCGGCGGGCGTAGAGGCGGCCGCCGGATCGCCGGCGGGCGCCGCGGGAGCCGGCGTCGCCGAAGGCGCAGCGGCAGACGACTCCGTGGCGGCGGGCGCAGCCGGGCGGGCGGCCGGCGCCGCGGCGGCGGGTTTCTCGGCCGCGCCGTCCGTCTCCGGCTTCTTCGCCGCGGACCCGGCCGTGTGGCGGTCGGCGACAGGCTTCTCGCCTGGAGGCTCGCCCACGGCCGGCCTCCCGGCCTCCACCGTGGGCGTCGCGGCGGACTCCACGGCGGGCGTGCTGGGTACGGTCTTCTGGTCTGTGTGTTCTGCAGTGCTCATGGGCTCCCGGGAGTTCTGGCACCCCGTGCACGATGCGGACTGGGACCGCGCCCGGAAGATGCCGTACGAGGACGTGGGTGGTGCGAACGGAAGACGGGTCGATGCAGACCCGGCACGTTCAGTATGTCATACCGCGCAAGGGATTCCCAGTGACGTCGTCCATGCTCGACTGTGGGACGGGATCCGTCTCCGCCTCCGGGAGAGGGATCGGGGATGCTCCCATTGTATCGGCGGGGACCGGCGGAACTGAAGACCCGGTCACGCCGGCGCTCCTTCGCCGGTGGGGGGCGGCGACCCCGCTGCGGGGGGATCGACGCCGGCCGCGGGGTCGCCGTCCCCCACCTCCTCCTCGACGCGACGCAGGATCACGCCCAGGATCTCGCTGAGGCTGTCGTCCAGGCTGGGGCCGTCGACGACCGGTACGCCGAGCGAGTGCGCCTGTCCGACGATGTACCGCTGGATGCGACGGATCTCGGCGAAGTGCTCGACGTAGCGACGCAGGGGACGGATGCCGCCGGTCTCCCACTCCCGCACCGTGAAGTTGGCGCGGTGCCGCTCCTTGTCGGCGACGGCCAGCACGAACTCCAGCACGATCGCGCCTCCCCAGTGCGAGCGGTCGAGGAAGCCCGGCACGAGATGGACGCCCTCCACGACCATCCGCTGCGCCTCGTCGATGCCGCGTCGCACGAGCGCCTCGACACCCACCGAGACGGCCTTGGTCTGCTCGATGAAGCCCATCTTGCTCAGGTCCGTCTCGCGCGGCACCGGCACCCGCACGGTGGTCGCGGCGTCGAACGACGAGGTATGGATCGCCGGCATGAGCTCGACGGCGAAGAACGCGCGCATGGTCTGCCGCACCATGTCGGTGCCGATCAGGCGGGTGATCCCCAGCCGGTGGGCGAGTTGGGTCGCCAGGGTGCTCTTGCCGACACCGGTGGCGCCCCCGATGAGGACGATGAGCGGAGTCTCGAGGCGACGCAGCTTCTGCCACTGGCGGAAGCGCACGATGAGGACGTCCCCCTTCGTGCGACCGAGACGGTCCCGCGCGATCTCCTGTAGGTCGGCGAGCGTGAGGGCCGCCGGACCGCGGCGCCGCAGGCGCCGGTCCACGGCGGCGGCTACGTTGTAGGCGTCCTCGGGGGCGAGCCCCGTGGACATCAGGGTCTGCGCCATGAGGCCCTTGCTGAACGGGGCCTGCTCGCCCTCGTCGATGAGGGGGATGTCGCGGTGGTCCGTCACGGCGGTGCCTCGGCGACGCCTGCGGACGGTGAGGGGCGGCGGTCCGCGGCGCCGCCGGCCGTGCGGGCCGCGAAGCGGTCGCCGGCGAGCGCGGCCAACCGGTCGACCACCGCCCCGAGGTCGCCCTCCAGGACGATGGGCTCGTTGTCACAGAAGACGACCTCGCGGTCGGCCGCGGCGGCGGCCTCGACCACCAGGTCGACCGCGGCCGCCTTGATCTCGGTGAGGAAGACGTCGGCCTCCGCCGCGGCGCGCGCGGTCGCCGCCGCGAGCCGGCGCCGGTCGGCGAGGTCGCAGGAGACGAGCACGACCTCGGCGCCGTGGTCGGCGGCGAGCGTCTGCGCCAGCCGGGGCGCCGCCCCCTCCGGCGCCGTCGTGAAGAAGGCGACGCGCCGGCCGCGCACGGACCGCACCGGCCGGGGCCGGAACACCGTGGGCAGCACCTCGAGTCCGGGCTTCACGGCCCGGGCGGCGGCCGTCACCGCCCGGATCTCGGCCGGGGTCGCGAACGGGGGCTCGCACTGCGTGAGCACCAGAGCGTCGCTGAGCAGCAGGCGATAGGTGCCGAGATACCCCGCGACGTCGTCGGCCGGTTGTCCCGCCCCCGCCACGCACAGGGTGGCGTCGGCCAGGATGGGCGGCACGACGGCGCCGCTGCCCTCGATCACGGCCAGCGCCGCGCCACGCCCGTCAAGCAGCGGAAGCGCCTCGCGGAGGTTGTCGTCGAACGGCGCGCCGGCGAGGCCGCCGCCGCAACGGCGGCAGCCGACCGTGGTCACGCCCGCCAGCACGGCGTCCTCGTAGCAGTCGCTGGCGGCGTGGCGGCCGGAGCGGGAGGCGGCGAGCAGGTCGGCGGGCCCGAGACCGCCGGCCCCCTCGATGAGCTCCGGCTCCGGCGGCCCGCCGCGGCCCATGGCGAGCACCACGACCCCGCCGTTCGGCCGCCGGACGGCGTCGAGGCGGCGCGCCAGCCAGCCGCTCACGGCCGTCTTGCCGACGCGTTTGCCGGTGCCGATCACGCCCAGCGACGGCGTCGCCTCCAGACGGACGAACGCCTGCGGCCGCACCTCCGTATCGGCGGCCACGTAGGCGGCCCCCTCGGCGAGCGCCGCGCTCATGAGGAGGAAGCGCTCGCGGTAGCCGACCACAGGCTCGTCCGAGAGGTCCACCAGCACCTCGGCGCGCGCCGCGCGCAGCGCGGCCCGGACCCCTTCGAGCACCTCGTGCGGGGACGCCGCCCGCGGCTCCACGGCGTCGAGCCACGGCACCCCGATCGCGGTCGCCAGCCCGGCCAGCGCCTCCACCGTGCCGCCACCCGTCTCGCCCGCACGCAGCTTCTCGCGACCGCCGGCGAAGATGCCGCCGCGCACGTCGTGGTGCGCCCGCAACCGGCGCACGGCGGCCGCGACCACCGGCGGGTAATGTTCGCCGTCCACGAGCACCACCGCGCGTGGCGGACGACCGTCTATGCGCCCTCCTCCATCGTCCGGCAGATGTACTTGTCGAACGCCGCCGTGGACGGGACGAAGTCGATCAGCTCCTCCTCGCCGTGGAACGGGTACTTGCGCGCCACGCGCACCCGGTCGTCGCCGATCCGCACGACGTTGTAGCACGACCTGGTGTTGCCGCGGAGACGCAGGGAGCTGCAGGTGCCGGCGTTGATCACGAACAGGCGCTCGAGACGCCACGCGTACGGGACGTGTTTGTGCCCGGAGAGCACGAGGTTGACGTTGCACTCCTGCAACACCTCGAGGAGGTCGCCGGCGTCGAGGGCCATGCTGCGCTCGCGGCCGGTGCCCGGGATGGGCAGCACGTGGTGGTGCAGCATGAAGATGCGGAACGAGGCGGGCTGCGCGAACTCCTCGCGCAGGAAGCCGTAGTTGGCCCGCCCGATCTGCCCGTAATCGAGGTCCGGCTCGGAGGAGTCGAGCGCGACGATCTTGACGCCCGCCAACGAGAGGGTCTGCCAGCGTGGGCCGATCAGCTCCTCGAAGTGCACGTACCCCACGTTGCGGGCGTCGTGGTTGCCCGGGACCACGACGCACGGCGCCTCGATGCGGTCGAGGTACTCCTTGGCGGTCACGTAGTCCGGCCGGAACCCCATCTCGGTGAGGTCGCCGGTACAGAGCACGACGTCCGGCCGCAGTTCGTTGAGCTCGACCACGACCCGGTCCATCATGCTCGGGACGAAGTAGGGCGAGCCGGCGTGGATGTCGCTGATGTGGGCGATGGTGAGCTCGGCCATGGGGCGTTCTCCCCGGACGCGCACTACCCGGTCACTCTACCACCACGATACGGCCCGGCCCCTGCTTGTCGAGCACGGCGAAGCTCGTCTGCCCCCCGGCGCGGCGGAACCGCAGGCGCATCGTGGTGCGGCCGACGTGCAGGTTGCTCAGGGTCACCTCGCCGAGCCACCGCGGCAGCACGGGGTTGTGCACGTACACGATGTTCTCCTCCGCCTGCGCGTAGATGCCCAGCATGGACTGCAGCACCAGGAACAGCGCCGCCGCCGAGTTGGCGTCGGGAGAGCAGGCCATGGGGAAGGAGACCGGGTGGTCGGTCCCCTGGCGCGTGAACCCGCAGACCATCTCCGGGAGACGGGAGTAGCGGTGCGCCGTGGCCGCCTCGACCAGCTCCCAGGCGAGACGGTTGGACTCCTGCACGTAACCGTGCTTCTTGAGGCCGTTGGCGATGAGCGCGGTGTCGAACGGCCATACGCTGCCGTTGTAGAAGCTGACCGGATTGTAGGCGCGCGCCTCCCGGCTCAGCGTGCGGATGCCCCAACCGCTGCACATGTCGGAGGCCATGAGCCGGCGCACCACCGCCGGCACGTATTCATCGGCGACGATGCGCGACCAGAGGGCGTGACCGACGGTCGAGCAGACCGTGCGCACCTGGCGCTTCCGGCCGTCCAGCGCCATCGCGAAGTATCCTTCGTCCTCCATCCAGAAACGCCGGTTGAACGCGGATTTGAGCCGCTCGGCCTCCAGGGTGAGCCGCTCCGCGCGCTCCACGTCGCCGAGCTGTCCGAAGACGCCCGCGAGGCGCCGCTTGGCGTAGTAGACGTAGCCCTGCGTCTCGGCGAGCGCCACCAGTCCCTCGACCCGGGCGCCGTCCGCGTGCACCAGCGCATCGACGGAGTTGCGCCAGCCCTGGTTGCGCAGGCCGACGCGCGAGCGGCGTTCGTACTCCACGAAGCCGTCCCCGTCCGGGTCGCCCGGACCGTCGATCCAGGCGAGCGCGGCGTCCACCGCCGGGCCGCGCGCCTCGAAACTCTCGAGGTCGCCGGTCCACACGGCCAGCTCGCCGACCAGGAGCAGCCACAACGCCGTGGCGTCCACAGAGCCGTAGTAGGGCGTGTGCGGCACGGCGCGGGTGGCGGCCAGCTCGCCGCGCCGCAGCTCGTGCATGATCTTGCCGGGCTGCTCCTCGCGGAAAGCGTTGTCGACCGTCCCCTGACGCCCGGCCAGGAAGGCGACGGCGGCGCGCGCCCAGCGCAGGTCGAGCAGCAGCGTCTCGAGTCCGACGAACGCCATCTCGCGCCCGAACGGCGCCATGAACCAGGGCAGGCCCGTGAGGGGGATCCGCTCCCCGTCCACGACGGCCGAGAGCAGGCGCAGGTCCTGCTGCCCGCGCCGCAACGCCCGGTTGACGTGGTCGTTGTCGGTGTGGATGAGGGTCGCCCCGGACTCCCAGCGCTCGTACTCCCGGCGGAGGACGCCGATGCGCTCGTCCAGGTCTCCGCTTGCCTCGCCGGGAGTGTCGAGGTCCGTCACCCGGACCTCGTACCGGATCACCGTCCGCTGACGCGGCGACAGACGCAGGCGGAAGCGCGCGCGGCCCTGCTTGAACGACTCGGGCGGGTCGTGGAAGCGGACCACGGTCTGCCGCATGACCTCGTCGAGGCCGAAGTACGAGAGCGTGAGCGTGCTGCCTTCGACACGCGGCGCCATGCGTGACCCGCGCCGACGACGGCGGCTGCCGCGCACCTCGAACAGGTCGGCGAAGTCCGCGTCGAAGTGCAGGTCGATGAAGACCTCCACCTCGCGCCGGTGGTAGTTGCACACGCGCAGCGTCTCGTGGAGACGGTCCGAGATCAGACGTGTGCGCCGCACGTGGATGCTGGCTTGTGGCAGGGCATGGCCGTCGGCGGTGCGGGCCTCGAGGTTGGTGAGCTCGACGGTGGCGGCGTACCCGGGCTCGGCCCCTGCGCTGAGCAGCACCGGCTGACGCCCGGCGACGAACAGCTCGAGGCGGCTCAGATAGCGGGTGTCCCGGTGGTAGAGGCCGAGCGCGGAGTTCTCGGCCCCGGGCACCTGGCCGAGATCGTCGCTGTAGAGGAAGAGATCCCCCTCTTTCACGGCGAGGCGCGAGGTGCGTCCCGCGCTCATCACATAGCGCTCCGCGCTGGTCGTCGCGACCACCGTCTCGTCGGCGCGGCGCTCGCGCCCCTGACGTCGCTCTGGACTTCCCTGGGACCGGCTCATCGTCGCCGCCGGCACCTCCCACTCTGTCTGTGGCGCCGCTCTGCGCGACCCCCGCCGGGTCCCTTCTACCCCGTCACCTCGAGGAACAGCCCCATCAACGCGGCTCCGCTCTCGAGGGTCAGGCCGGTCATCGCCGCCTGCGTCTCGCCGAAGGCCATGGCGCCGCCGCCGCCGGCGCCCGGACGCGGCTCTCCGATCACGAAGGGCACGGGGCCGGACGCATGCGTGCGGGTGCGCAGCGGCGTCTGGTGGTCAGGCACGACGAGCACCCCGAGCTCCGCGCCCCACGCGGCCAGGATCGGCGCGAGCACCTCCGCGTCGACCCGTTCGACGGCGCGGACCTTCTCGCGCAGGTCGCCCATGTGGGCGGCCTCGTCCGGGGACTCGACGTGGACCCAGACGAGATCGTGGTCCTCGAGGGCCTCGATGGCGGCGGCGGCCTTGGCCCGGTAGTCGGTGTCGAGGCCCCCCGTCGCGCCGGGCACCTCCGGGACGTCGAACCCGGCGAGCCTCCCGATGCCCCGCACGAGGTCCACGGCGCCGATCACGGCCCCACTGAGCCCGTGGCGCTCGCGGAACGAGGAGATGCGTGGAGCTGTGCCCTCGCCCCAGAGCCACGCGCCGGTACCGGGCCGCACCCGCTCCAGCACCGCCGAGGCGTGATCCTGCAGGCTGGTCAACTCGGCCGCCGGCGTCCCCTCGCCGGCCACGCCGGCGACCTCTCCCGGCAGGTGGCCGGCGACCGGCCGGTCGAGGATGTCGTGCGGCGGCGTGCAGGGGACGACGCAGCCGCCGCGCCACACGAAGAGGTGCCGGTAGCTCACGCCCGGATAGAACTCGTAGACGGCGCTGCCGAGCTCGGCCTGCAGGGCCTCGATGCAGCGCCGGGCCTCCTCGTCGCCGATGTGGCCGGCGGTGTGGTCTTTCATCAGGCCGCCGGCCACCGTGACGAGGTTGAGCCGGTAGGCGACGTCGTCCGGGCCGAGCTCCACCCCGAGCGACGCGGCCTCGAGCGGACTCCGCCCCGTGAAACAGGCGACGGGATCGTACCCGAGCACCGCGAGGTTGGCGACGTCGCTGCCCGGCGCCATGCCCTCCGGTATCGTCTGCGCGAGCCCCGTGACCCCGCCGCGCGCGAGCGCGTCCATCGCCGGCGTGCGCGCCGCCTCCAGGGGCGTCCTTCCCCCGAGGACGGCCTGCGGCTCGTCGGCCATCCCGTCCGGAACGAGGAGCAACCGCTTGCGCATCGGCTACCCCGCCGGGGAGATCCGTGGCCGGCTCGTGCGGGCGCGTCCGCTCATGCCGAGCCGCCCAGCACCATGAGCGGGGAGAGCGCGAGCGCATCGTACTTCGGGCGCAGCCGCCCTGTGTCGTAGTAGCGGTCCACGTCCACGACCTTCTTGGTCGAGACCACCTCGTCGATCGGCACCGACCCATAGCGGCCGCCCTGCAGGGCCACCATGCGTCCGGTCTGACCGGTGAGGATCAGATCGACGGCGAGGTTGCCGTAGGCGGTCGGCACGATGCAGTCGATCGCATCCGGCGCCCCGCTGCGCACCAGATAGCTCAGGTTCATCGAGATCATGTCGATCTTCTTGCCGTCGTTGTACCGCGGCGCCAGCTCTTTGACCTTGTCGCTGACCCTCTGGCCGATCCCGCCGAGCTTGCCGTGGCCGAACATGTCCTTCTCGCCGCCCATGAACACCATCTCACCGCCTTCGGGCATGGCGCCCTCGCTCACGATGCAGACGGCGTAACCCTCGGGGCGGCCGTTGCGGTCCGCGACGAGCAGCTCGGCGAGCCGCTCCATGTCGAACTTGTGCTCGGGGATCACACACCGGTCGGCGGCGCCGGCGAACGTGGGGAGCAGCGCCGTGAAGCCCGCGTAGCGGCCGAAGACCTCGAGCACGACGATACGCTCGTGCGACGCGGCCGAGCTCGTGACCTGGCGTGCCATCTCGATGGTGCGGTTCACGCAGGTGCCGAAACCCATGCAGTAGTCCGTGCCCGGCACGTCGTTGTCCATCGTCTTGGGGATGGCGATCACGGGGACGCCGCGGCGACCGAGCTCGACGCCGTAGCTGAGCGTGTCGTCGCCGCCGGCCGGTACCAGGTAGTCGACGCCGAGGAAGTCCAGGTTCGCGATCACCTCGTCGGTGAGGTCGTTCTTCTCGGCCGCGTACTTGTCCTTGAGATGTGCGGGCACGTCCTTGGCCGGGACCGCGCTGGGACGCGTGCGTGAGGAGTGCAGGAAGGTGCCGCCCGCGTAGGCGTACCGCTCGACGAGCTCCCTGGTGATGGGCAGCACCCAGGCGCTGTTGTCCGCGTCGGCGTCGCGCTCGAGGTTGACGAGCCCGGCCCAGCCGCGGCGGATGCCCACGACCTCGTACCCCTCGTGCAGCGCACGCAGGGTCACCCCGCGGATCGCCTGGTTGAGGCCCGGGATGTCCCCGCCGCCGGTGAGGATGCCGATACGACCCTTCTTGTCGGTGCTCACGTTGTCTCCTCTCATCTGGTGCGCTGTCAGGCCTCGCCCTCGACGCGGATCACCGCCGGTTCGCCGTGCACGTCCGACAGCGCGCTGATCTGCTGGAGGGCGGCGAAGAACTGCGCCTCGCGCACCGGGTGGAGCAGAAGCACCAGCTCCGCCTCGTCGCCGCCTCCCTCCTGGACCATCGAGCGGATGCTGACGCCGTGCTCGCCGAAGAGCGCGCTGACCCGGGCGAGCACACCCGGGCGGTCCATGACCCTCAACCTGAGGTAGAACCTCGACACCATGTCGGCGTCGGGGAAGAACGGCAGGTCCTTGTAGCAGAGGCAGTTGCGCACGAAGCTGCCCTTGACCGTGTTGACCACGGAGATGATGTCGCCGATGACCGCCGAGGCCGTCGGGATGCTGCCGGCCCCCGGGCCGAAGAGCATGATCTCGTCGAACGCGTCACTGGTCAGGAAGACGGCGTTGTAGGCGCCCTTGACGCCGGCCAGCGGATGCGCCTGCGGGAGGAAGGCCGGGTAGACGCGCACGTTCATGCGTCCGTCGATCAGCTTGGCCACCCCGAGGAGCTTGGCCACGAGGCCGAGCCGGGCGCCGTGGGCGATGTCGGTGGACGAGATCTTCGTGATGCCCTCGAAGGGCACGTCGTCCAGGCCCGTGCGACTGTGGAAGGCGATCGAGCTCAGGATCGCCATCTTCGCGGCGGCGTCCTTGCCGCCCACGTCCTCCGTGGGATCGGCCTCGGCGTAGCCGAGGCGCTGGGCCTCCTTGAGGACGTCGCCATAGTCGGCCCCGGTCTCGGCCATGGCGCTCAACATGTAGTTCGTCGTGCCGTTGACGATGCCGAACACGGTGTTGACCTCGGCCGCCACCAGCGACTCGCGCAGCACCTTGATGACCGGGACCGCGCCGACGGCGCTGGCCTCGAAGCGCAGGTGCACGCCGCTCTCCTCCGCGGCGTCGAACAGCTCGGCGCCGTGCTGGGCCAGCAGTTGCTTGTTGGCGGTCACCACGTGCTTGCCCGCCTTGAGGGCGCGGAGCTGGAAGTCGAGCGCCGCGTCGGTCCCCCCGATGAGCTCCACCACCACGGAGATGGCGGGATCCTCGAGGATGTCCTCGAAGCGCGTGGTCAGGAGTGCCGGGTCGAGGTCCGGACGGCTGAAGCCGGGGTCCTTCTCCAGGACGCGCCTCAGCGTCACCTGCTTGCCGGTGGCCAGCGTGATGTCGCCGGCGTTCTTGCGCAGCAACTTGCCGACCCCGGACCCCACCGTACCGTAGCCGAGAAGCCCGATCCCTACCTTGTCCACTCTGCCGCCCTCCGCGCTGTCGAGGTCGTCACGGGGCGAGCGGGCGCTGCAGGCGCAGTACGTCGTCCCATGTCTCCCGCTCGATGATCACGTGTGCGCGACCGGCGCCGACCAGGATGACCGCCGGCCGCGGCTGCGCGTTGTAGTTGTTGGCCATCGCGTACCCGTATGCGCCGGTGCCCGGCGTGACGAGGATGTCGCCGGGCTCGGGCGCGGCGATACGGACGTCGCGCACCAGCACGTCGCCGGACTCGCAGTGCTTGCCGACCACGGTGACCAGGTCGGTCGCCGGCTCCTCCGCCTTGTTGGCCAGCATCGCCTCGTACCTGGATTCGTAGAGCATCGGACGCAGGTTGTCGCTCATACCGCCGTCCACGGCGACGTACGTGCGCAGGCCGGGGATGACCTTGACCGTGCCGACGGTGTAGACGGTCACGGCGGCCTTGCCGGCGATGCTGCGCCCGGGCTCGACGAGGAGCCGCGGCACGGGGACGTGATGGCGCGCGGCGCCGTCACGGACCGCGTTCACGCTCACGTCCGCGAACTCGGCGATGGAGCTGGGCTGGTCGGACGGAGTGTAACGGATGCCGAGCCCGCCGCCGATGTTGACGATGCCGCACTCGAAGCCGAAATCGCGACGCCACTCGTCGATCGCGACGAAGAGCACCTCGACCTCGCGGCGGTACGCATCGAGCGCGAAGATCTGCGAACCGATGTGGGCGTGCACGCCGTGCAGGCGCAGGTGCGGCGCGTCCAGCAGCCGTCGCACGGCCTCGTGGGCACTCCCGTCGGCCAGTCCGAAACCGAACTTGCTGTCCTGCTGACCGGTGCGGACGAAGTCGTGCGTGTCCGGACGCACGCCCGGGGTGACCCGCACGAGGACGTCCTGGGCGCGGCCCCGGGCGGCAGCGGCCGCCTCCAGACGGTCGATCTCCTCGAAGGAGTCGACCACGAAGTGCCCGATGCCGGCGTCCAGCCCCGCCTCGATCTCGGCCGCCGACTTGTTGTTGCCGTGGAAGTAGATGCGCTCCGGCGGGAAGCGGCCGGCGAGCGCGGCCGTGAGCTCCCCGCCGGTGGCGACGTCGATGGAGAGATCCTCCTGCGCGACCAGCTCCGCCATCGCGCGACAGCTGAACGCCTTGCTCGCGTAGACGATCTCGTAGAGGTCGGTGCGCGCGCCGAAGGCGGCGTGGTAGGCGCGGCACTGGTCGCGCAGCGCCTGCTCGTCGTAGACGAACAGGGGCGTGCCGAACGCGCGCGCCAGGTCCACCACGTCGCAGCCGCCGATCTCGAGGTGCCCGGCGGCGTTGTGGGTGCTCGTGTGCGGGTAGATGAGCGTGTGCGTCACGAGCCGCGCCCTCTCAGAACTCGATGCCGGGGCGCGCCTTCACGCCGGCGTCGAAGTAGTGCTTGAGCGGGCGCATCTCGGTGGCCAGGTCGACCGCCGCGACCAGCTCGCCGGGCGCACGCCGGCCGGTGATCACCAGCTCCACACCCGCCGGCTTCTCGCGGATCAGGGCGAGCACCTCGGCGAGCGGCACGAGCTCGAAGAACACCGCGGTCACGAGCTCGTCCAGCACCACCAGGTCGTAGTCCCCGCTCCCGACCAGGGCGCGCGCCCGCGCGAAGCCCTCGGCCGCCGCCGCACGGTCCTCGTCCGTGACCTTGCCGGCGCGCACCCAATGGTCCAGCCCGCACTGCTGCACCGGGACGCCCAGCCGTCTGAGGCTGACGATCTCGCCCCAGTCCGGGTCGGCCTTCATGAACTGAAGCACCGCCGGGCGCAGCCCCTGGCCGAGCGCACGCAGGACCAGACCGAGCGACGCGGTGGTCTTGCCCTTGCCGTCGCCCGTGTAGAGCTGGACGTAGCCGCGCTCGAGGGGGCTCACGCTCCGGTCACTTCCCGTAATCGTAGAAACCGGAACCGCTCTTGCGTCCGAGCCTGCCGGCGTCGCGCAGCTCGGTCAGCGCCGGGCTCGGCCTGTATTTCGCGTCACCGAGCTCCCGCTCCAGCGTCTCGAGGATCGCACACGTGGTGTCCAGTCCCACCAGGTCGGCCAGCGCGAGCGGCCCCATGGGCCAGTTGGCGCCGAGCTTCATGCCGGTGTCGATGTCCTGGGCGCTGGCCACCTTCTCGTGATACGCGGCGGCGGCCTCGTTGATCATCGGGAAGAGGATGCGGTTGACGACGAAGCCGGGCGAGTCCTTGACCGTGATCGGGGTCTTGCCCACCGCCTCGGCGAACCCGCGCGCGGCGGCGACCGTCGCCTGGCTGGTCTCGGCTCCCACCACGACCTCCACCAACGCCATCAGCGGCACAGGGTTGAAGAAATGGATGCCGACGAAGCGGCTCGGGTCGGTCACGAACCGGGCGAGGTCGCCGATCGGCAGGCTCGACGTGTTGCTCGCCAGGATGGCGTCGTCGCGCAGCGTCGCCGCGGCGCGCTCGAAGAGCCCCTTCTTGATCTCGACGGACTCGGGGGCCGCCTCGACGAAGAGGTCCGCATCGGCGCCGGCGGCCAGGTCCGTGCTCGTCGCGATGCGGGCGAGAGCCGCATCCCTGGCATCCGCCTCCATGCGACCCTTGTCGACCAGGCGGCCGAGTCCCTTCTCGATGCCGGCCATGCCTTTGGCGATGAACTCGTCGGCGACGTCGATCATGACGACGTCGAGACCGGCGACGGCCGCGACCTGGGCGATGCCGGCACCCATCTGGCCGGCGCCGGCGACGAGCAGCTTGTTGACGCTCACGATGGTCCTCCTCGCGGTATGAGCGCACGCGGCCCGTCAGGCGGCCGCGCGCGCGGTGGTCGTCCCGGAGCGGGAGGTCAATGCTACCGCAGCCCGCCGCCCGCCGTACACGTCCCCGACGGAGGCGGACGATGCCCGCCCACACGCGCCGTGACCGCCGCGGGCGACAGGACCATTGTTGTCCTGTTACCATACCGCCATGGCCGGACCGCCGAGGATCGTCAGCTGTGAGGTGCTGCGCAACGAGATCGAGGCCGTGCTCGAGCGCGACGGACGCGGCATCGAGGTCGACTTCGTCGACGGAGCGCTGCACGACTACCCCGACAGGATGCGGGCCGCCCTGCAGGAGCGCATCGACGCCGTGCCCGGAGACTGCGACATCTACCTCTCCTGCGCGCGCTGCAGCAACGGCACCGTGGGCCTGCGCGGCGGCGGCCACCGCCTGGTGCTGCCCGCCGCGGACGACTGCATCTCGCTCGTGCTCGGATCGCGCGCCCGTTATCTGGAGGAGCACGGCGCACAGCCCGGCACGTACTACTACACGCGCGGTTGGATCGATTTCATCGACGACCCGTACAAGGAGTACCTCAAGATCGTCCCCAAGTACGGCGAGGAGAAGGCCGCCTACGTGGCACGGCTCATCATGGAGCACTACACGCGCGTGGCGGTCATCGAGACGCCCGGCGTGCGCGGGCTCCACGACAAGCGCGAGTACCTGGAGACGGTGAGCCGCTTCTACGACCTGCCGCTCGAACGGCTGACGGGCTCGTTGCGCTTCCTCGAGAAGCTCGTCGCCGGGCCGCATGACGACGAGTTCGTCGTCGTGGAACCCGGCGACGTGCTGGACGAGTCCCGTTTCTGGGAGCTCGCCGGCGCCTGAGCAGGAGGCGCCGGCTCAGCCTCCGCCGGCCGGCTTCTTCTTCCTGGAGGACTTGCCCGCAGGGGACTTCCCCGTCCGCTTCCGGGTCGCCGGCCCTTCGGCCCCAGGCTCGTGCGCAGCCGACTCTCCGGCGGACGGTTCGTCCACGCTTGCGTCCGTGCCGGGCGCCGCGTCGGCCGACTGCTCCGTCTGCATCGTGGCGGCCCCGGAATCCGCGTCGGCGGGCGCGTCTCCGCTCGCCTGCGCCGGGGCGGGCGCCTCCCCGGCCGCGTCCCGCTCGGCGCGGGCCAGCTGGACGGCGTGGGCGTAGGCGAGCTGCATCTGCGCGAGCGCATCGCGCAGCCCATGGGCGCGGTCGTCGCCGGTCTCACGCTCGAGGACGTCGAGGATCCCGCGCACCAGCTCCACGGACACCCGGGCATCGTCGAGGTCGCGGATCTCGCGCGTCTCCTCGATCAGCCCCATCTTCTGGGTGCCGAAGCTGAGCAGGCCCACCACGGTCTCGTGAGCGAGGTCGAAGGCGTGCACGCCCCTGAGCTGTCGCAGAGCCGCCCGCGCCCGCTCCTCGTCGGCCTCCAGCCTGTCTTTGTCGGTGGGGTCGGTCATACGGCTCCTCCCTGATCGTCCCGGGCCGGCGCGAGGGAGCTGCGCCGTGCCGCCTCGACCGTGCCGGCGAACACCTCGCGCAGCGTCCTCCCCTCGCGGTGAGCACGGGTCTGACGCTGCGCTCCGTTACCGTCGCGCAGCATGCGCTCCACGCCCTCCAGATGCGGGTTCAGCCCGATAGCGTCGGCGAACGGCGCCGCCAGCTCGAGAAGGCGCCGTACGGCGTCGCCGGCCGACGACTCCTCCCCTGCTGCCCAGTCCACCAGTCTGCCGTCGAGCCCGTGCCGGATGGCGCGCCAGAGGTTCTCCTCCACATAGCGGGTCGCGAGGACCGGCAGCGGCCGACCCTCATCGTAGAGCTGCGTGAGATGGGCGATCAGACCCACGGTGAGCGACGAGATGGCCAGGCTCTGCCAGGCCTCCGTCTGCGCGTCGCAGATGCGCACCTCCACCGTCCCGAACCGGTGGTGGGGCCGCACGGACCACCAGATCTGGGTGAACTCCTGGATGCAATCCGTGGCCATGAGCTCCTCGTAGAAGCTGCGGTGCGCCGCCCAGCTGCCGAACACGTCCGGGATCCCGCAGCGTGGGAACATCCGCACGAACGTCTGCGTGCGCACCGAGTGCAGCTCCGTCCACACGTCCTCGATGAACGGCGAGTTGGCCGAGAGGGCCAGCAGGTGCGGCAGGTAGGTGCGCAGCGCGTCGCAGACGGCGACGGCGCGGTCGAGGCCGCGCACGCCGACGTGCACGTGCGCCGCCCACGTGTTGTTGCGCCAGGCCACGTACTTGAGCCGCTCCTCCACCAGCCGGTAGTGCGGCGTGTCGATGATCTCCTGGTCCTTCCAGCCGGAGAACGGATGCGTCCCGGTGCAGCCGAGCGCGTACCCCCGGTCGTCGGCGTGGGCGAACAGCTCGGCGCGGTTGAGCAGGAGCTGCTTGGCCGCCTGGCCGAAGTGCAGGGTGCGCGGCGTGCTGACCTCGATCTCCGAGGTCAGCAGCTCGCCGGCGATGCGCTGGCGCAGCCGTGGCGCCGCCGAGTCGCGCAGCTCTTCGAAGGCGCCGGTGAGCGCCAGCGTCTCCGGGTCGAGGATCTGGAACTCCTCCTCGAGACCGAGGTCCAGGTCGTGCGCGTTCTCGAAACGCGCCTCGACCTCCTCGAAATATGCAGACAGGTCGGTCGTCATCGCGTTGCACTCTACCGAATCGCGTCGACGCTCTCACGCCGGGGCGAACCGGAAGACGTCCGAAAAAGGGTTGCGCGCCGCCCCAATCCGTATAGCATTACGCGCGGCGCACGGCGGGACTCGTGAAAGGAGGCCGTGTGAGACTCAGCCTGGTCCCCAAGGAGCACGACTACTTCCGCCTGTTCTCTGAGCTCGCCGCCAACCTGGACGCGGCCGCCCAGCTCCTGGTCAGGTTCATGACGGACGGCGACCGCAAGAACATCGCCGCCGCCATCCTCGAGCACGAGCACGTGGGCGACAAGATCGTCCACGACGTCATCCGCCGTCTGAACAAGTCGTTCATCACGCCCATCGACCGCGAGGACATCTACGACCTCGTGTCCACCACCGACGAGGTGCTCGACAACATCGAGGCGGCCGTGGACATGGTGCTGCTGTACCGCGTCGGCGAGATCACCCCGCAGGCCAAACGCCAGGCCGAGGTCATCGCCAAGGCGACGCCGCTGCTCCGGGAGTGCATGGACAACCTGGAGAAGCCCAAGGACATGGACGCGCGCATCATCGCGATCAACAGCCTCGAGAACGACGGCGACCGCATCCACCGTGACGCCATGGCCAGCTTGTTCGACGGCGGGATGTCGTGCACCGACATCATCAAGTGGAAAGACATCTACGAGAACCTCGAGGCGGCCATCGACGAGTGCGAGCACGTCGCCAACGTCATCGAGAGCATCGTCCTCAAGCACAACTGAGCCGGCCGCGCAGGCGATGATCCTCCTCCTCGCGATCATCGTCCTCGCCCTCGTCTTCGACTACACCAACGGCTTCCACGACACCGCCAACGCGATCGCGACCGCGGTCTCCACGCGGGCGATCCCACCCCGCGTCGCCGTCCTGATGGCGGCGATCCTCAACTTCGTCGGCGCCCTGGTCTCGACCAGCGTCGCCACCACGGTGGGCCAGGGTATCGTCGACACCCACCTCGTGACCCTCCCTCTCGTCTTGGCGGCCCTCGTGGGCGCCGTCGTCTGGAACTTCGTCACCTGGTACTTCGGCCTGCCGTCGAGTTCGTCGCAGGCCCTCTTCGGGGGGCTCATCGGGGCGATGCTGGCGGCCGTCGGCGTCTCCGGAGTCGAGTGGGGCGGGGTGATCCTCAAGATCGTCCTGCCGATGATCCTCTCTCCCGTCGCCGGTTTCGTCGCCGCGTGGCTGACGATGACCGCGCTCTTCTGGATCGTGCGCCGCCAGCAGATCGAGCCCGTCAACCGCACGTTCAAGCGGCTGCAGTGGTTCTCGACCGGCTTCGTCGCCTTCTCGCACGGCGGCAACGACGCACAGAAGACCATGGGCGTGATCACGTTGGCGCTGTTCGCCAGCGGAGCCATCCCGCAGTTCGCGGTGCCCTTCTGGGTGAAGCTGGCGTGCGCGCTCGCCATGGCCGCCGGGACGTACTCGGGCGGCTGGCGCATCATCCACACCATGGGCTCGAAGATGATGAAGCTCGACCCCGTCCACGGGTTCGCCGCCCAGGCCAGCGCGGCCGTCGTCATCGAGGCGGCCACCCGCTTCGGCCTCCCGGTCTCGACGACCCAGACCATCACCGCGGCGATCATGGGCACCGGCTCGGCCCGCCGCCTCTCGTCGGTACGCTGGGGGGTGGCCGGCGACATCGCCACCGCCTGGGTGCTCACACTGCCCGCCGCCGCGCTGGTGTCGGCGGGCATCTACCTCGCCGGGGTGGCCCTCCTGTGAGCCGGGCCGCGCCGGGGCGGCGACCCTCAGCGCGGTCGACGACGTCCGGTCGTCAGGTACACTGTGCCCGGCGCAACGGCAGGGCGGACTCCGGCCCCGGCTGATCCCCTGACGACGCGTATCGAGTGCAGGTCGGACGAGGCCGGGAGGGACTCCATGTACCAGGCGCACGAGGGCCGCTGACCCCCATGGTGCTGCTCGTCGCGATCATCGTCCTGGCGCTCGTCTTCGACTACACCAACGGGTTCCACGACACCGCCAACGCGATCGCCACGTCCGTGTCGACACGCGCCCTCTCGCCACGGGTCGCGGTGATGATGGCGGCCGGCCTGAACCTCGTCGGCGCGCTGGTCTCGACCAGCGTCGCGATGACCGTCGGCGAAGGCCTCGTCGACACCGCGCTGGTCAGCATGCAGGTCGTCCTGGCCGCGCTGGTGGGCGCCGTCGTCTGGAACTTCGTCACCTGGTACCTGGGCATCCCGTCCAGCTCCTCGCACGCCCTCTTCGGCGGCCTGATCGGCGCCATGCTCGCTTCAGCCGGCGGCGGCGGCGTCATCTGGAGCGGCGTGGTCGAGAAGATCGTCCTCCCCATGGTCGGCTCGCCGCTCGTGGGCTTCGTCGCGGCGTGGGCACTCATGACGGGTCTCATCTGGCTCGTGCACAAGCGCCAGCAGGCCCCGGTCAATCGATGGTTCCGTCGCCTCCAGCCCATCTCCGCCGGCTTCATGGCTTTCTCGCACGGCGCCAACGACGCCCAGAAGACCATGGGGATCATCGCCTTGGCGCTGTTCGCCAGCGGCCAGATCGAGACGTTCACGATCCCGCTCTGGGTGAAGATCGTCTGCGCCGTCGCCATGGCGGCGGGCACGTACTCCGGTGGCTGGCGCATCATCCACACGCTGGGCAGCCGCGTCATCAAGCTCGATCCCATCCACGGCTTCGCGGCCGAGACGGCCGCGGCCACGGTCATCCAGGCGGCCACGCATTTCGGCATCCCGGTGTCCACCACGCACACGATCACGGCGGCCATCATGGGAGTGGGCTCCACGCAGCGTCTCTCCGCCGTCCGCTGGGGGGTGGCCGGCAACATCGTCTCCGCCTGGTTGCTCACCCTCCCGGCAGCCGGCCTCGTCGGCGCGGGGGTGTATCTGGCCGTCGAGGCCGTCGGCAGCCTCTGCTGAACGACCGGCCGGGGCCCGCCGAGCGCCTCCGCCGGCCGATTGACCCTTCCCGACGGCTACGCTATATCCGTGACATGGCGCGCATCTTCAACCGTGGAGAGCTCAAGAGCGCACTCCTCTCCGTGATCGCCACCCTCGGCGAGGGCCACGGCTACGCGATCATGCAGGAGCTCCAGCGCCGGGTCGGCGGCCAGTGGCGCGCCAGCCCGGGAGCGATCTACCCTGCCCTGGTGGCCCTGGAGAGCGCCGGCGTCGTGCGGTCAGAAGAACGCGAGGGCATGCGCGTGTATCAGCTCACGCCGGAGGGCGAGGAGATGCTCGAGCGGCACGATGCGGCCCCTGCGTGGCGCGAGCTCGCCTTGCGCGCCGAGGCGCGCCGGGCGCGCATCACGCTGGGTCGACTCCTGGACCGTTTCGAGCTCGCCCTGCCCCGCGGGACCGGACTCAGCGCGGAGCAGGCCGAGCTCGTCGACGCCGCCCTCACACGCGCGCGCAACGAGATCACTGCGATCCTGGACCAAGGAGCAGAGCATGGATGAGTTCGAGAGGGCCGCCCTGCACGAGCGCGAGGCCCTGCGCATCGCCCGGCGCCAGTGGTTCTGGATGGACCTCATCGTCTGGGCGGCGATCAGCGTCTTCCTGTTCGTCATCTGGCTCATCGCCGGCGGCGGGTTCCCCTGGTTCGTCATCCCGGTGGGAGCATGGGCCATCGTGGTCGTCGCCCACGCCGCCTTCGCCTTCGTGCTGAAGAGCCCCGAGGACATCCTGCTCGAGCGCGAGCAGCAAGAACGGAAGACGAGGGCCGAGGAAGGACACCGGGGTTGATGCAAACGTAATAGTTACGTTAGAGTGCCCTCCGACGACTCGACGTCTGCGCAGCACCTGTGCCTCGTGAGGCACACCCCGACCGCGGACGGCGGCGCCCGACCCGCCAGGCCCACACACAGGAGCAGTCGCATGAAGATCCGCCTCATCGAACCCGAGCCGCCCGGCACTCACGTCTGGGCCAAGGTCCTGCTCCCCCGCCTCGGATTGCCCATCATCGCGGCCGCGCTGAAGACGCACGGACACGATGTGCTGGTCTACAACCCCACGATGGCTCCGATCGACTGGGACGACGTCATCACGTCCGACCTCGTCGGACTCTCGAGCACCACCTCCACGGCGACCACCGCCTACCAGTTCGCCGACGACCTGCGTGCGAAGGGCGTCCCCACCGTCATCGGCGGCTCACACGTGACCTTCATGGCCGATGAAGCGCTCGAGCATGTGGACTACGTCGCCCGCGGCGAAGGCGGCGAACAGCTCATGATCGAACTCATCGAGGCGCTCGCCGGCGACCGCGGGCTCGAGACCGTCGCCGGCCTCTCCTTCACGCGCGACGGGCGTGCGGTCCACAACCCGCCGCGCGCGGCGTGCCCCGACCTCGACGCCCTCCCCTTCCCCGATCTGAGGCTCGTGGTCGGTGCGGACAAGATCAAGACGGTGCCCATCATGACGAGCTGGGGCTGCCCGTTCGACTGCACCTTCTGCTCAGTGACCGCCATGTTCGGCAAGAAGTACCGCTTCCGCAGCGCCGAGAGCGTCATCGCCGAGCTCAAGGACAAACGACCGCAGCTCATCTTCTTCTACGACGACAACTTCGCCGCCAACCGGAAACGCCTCAAGAGACTGCTGCGCATGATGATCGACGAAGAGCTCGCCGTGCCGTGGTCCGCCCAGGTGCGCACCGACGTGGTCCGCGACCAGGAGCTGCTCGAGCTCATGCGCGATTCCGGCTGCCACCTCGTCTACCTGGGTCTCGAGTCCGTCAACCAGGAGACGCTCGACAACTACGAGAAAGCGCAGACCGTCGACGACATCCGCCGCGCGATCAAGGTGTTGCATGAATACGGCATAAAGAGCCACGGCATGTTCGTGCTGGGCGCCGACACCGACGACGTTCAGACGGTGCGCGACACGGTGGCGTTCGCCAGGGAGAACCGCATCGACACCGTGATGCTCAACATCCTCACGCCGCTCCCGGGGACGCAGCAGTTCGAGGAGATGGATGCGGAGGGTCGCATCTTCGACAAGCGCTGGGAGCTGTACGACGCCCACCACGTGGTGTTCGAGCCGCGCCGCATGACCCCGTACGAGCTGCAGATGGAGGTCCTCCGCGGCTACATGCGCTTCTATTCGCTGCGCACCTGGCTCAGATACGTGTTCACCTTCCAGTTCACGAAGCGGCTGCTCTTCCACGGCTGGGGCATGGTGATCGTCCGCAACTGGCGCCGCGACGAACGCAACAAGGCGTTCATCGAGGCCCTCCGGCGCATGTGGCCGCGGCCCACGCCGCGCGGCAGCGTGCGCGGCGTGGCCCAGCGCGTGGACGTCGACTGACGACCCCGAGCGGGCTGCGGACGTGCCCCGGGCGGGCGGCCGCGCTTGTCATCCCGGCGGTGCGGTGTTAAGGTCCGATACTTGAGTCCGGTGAGTGCAGACCACGCAAGCTCACCTCAGCGAGGGCGCAGCGGGGTTGCGCCGCGCCCAAAGGAGGCGACGCAGTGAACGGCAGACCACGGATCACCACGCTCTTCCTCCTCTCCGGCACCCTCCTCTTCTCCCTCCTCTTCACCACTTCCTCCTTCGCCTCCCCGATCAGCAGCAAGAAGGCCCAGTTGCGCGAGGTGCAGGCCAAACTGCAGGCCGTCTACCAGAAGGTCGACGTCGCCGTCGAGAAGTACAACCAGGCCAGGTCGCAGCTCGAGACCGTGAAGAAGCAGATCGGCGAGAACCAGCGGCTGCTCAAGGTCGCCGAGTACAACCTCGAGGTCGCCAACCGGCAGCTCACGGCACGGGCCGAGAACATGTACCGCTCGCGCGACGTGAGCGTCGTCGACGTGCTGTTCGCGGCCAGCAGCTTCGATGACCTCGTCACCCAGCTCAGCCTCATGGAGCGGCTCGGCAACAGCGACGTCGACACCGTTAAGAGCATCGCCGCCTATCGTCAGGACATCAGGGACCGGCGGGTCAAGCTCGACGCCGACAAGAAGGCGGCGGCCAAGCTGGTCGCCGAGGCCGCTGCCCAGAAGGCCGAGGTCGTCGCCCTCGAGAACCGGCTCGAGAGCATGACCGCCGGCATCAAGGCCGACATCCGGCGCCTGCAGGAGCAGGAGGCCGCACGGGCCCGGGCCGCGGCACAGGCGGCCGCGGCCGCCGCGAACACCGGCACGGGCAGCGGAAGCGGAGGCGGCGGCGGCACCGTCGTCGACCCCGGCGGCTCCGGCCACTCGGCCGTGGTCGCCATCGCCCAGCGCTACCTCGGCGTGCCCTACGTCTACGGCGGCGCCA
>Ga0255341_1001281_pt1 | contig 36512 bp, 28 predicted proteins | sample wastewater_treat_8_FD_192418 | JGI IMG/M metagenome (GOLD analysis project Ga0255341, IMG submission 192418) | Wastewater microbial communities from Lulu Island WWTP, Vancouver, Canada - plant12 | ecosystem: Engineered > WWTP > Wastewater > Unclassified | place: Canada: Vancouver, British... | reverse complement strand
CCCCAGCCCGGCACACCCATCCTGCTGGATGACGCCTACCGTTTTTCAGCGCTGGGTACCATCGCGCAAAAATACCCCGATGAAGTGAAATCCACTTTTGTTGATTGGGTCAGGAAGGAGATTTGAGCAAGTTGTTCACACCTCGTTTAGAACTTTTCCCAGAACGTATCGCTGAAAACGCGCGCGCGATCATCCGTTTATGCCATGACCATGGTATCCAGGTTGCCTGTGTGGGCAAAGTCGTTTGCGCCCACCCCGTGATTATGCGCGCGCTCGAAGAGAGCGGCGCTGACCTGCTGGCCGATTCTCGCCTGGAAAACCTTAAGTCGTTACGGCAAAACGGTACCAAGCTTCCACTCATGTTGCTGCGTATCCCCACCCCCAGCCGGGTGGAAGAGGTTATCCACGCAGCGGACATCTCGCTTGTCTCCGACCTGGAAACCATTAAAAGAATATCCTCAGCAGCAGTGGCAGCTCACAGTACACATAAGGTCATCCTGATGGTCGACCTGGGTGACCTACGCGAGGGGATTTGGCCTTCAAGGCTGGATGAAGTTTTACGGGCTATCACTCGCCTTCCAGGCGTCGAGATCAGCGGTTTGGGCTGCAACCTGGCCTGCTATGGCGGTGTCATTCCCACCACGGAAAAAATGCAACAGCTTATTGACCTGCGCGACCAGTCTGAAAGCAGCCTGGGCGTACGGCTGCCGGTGCTGTGCGCCGGCAACAGCGCCAACCTGCCTTTGCTGTTGGCCGATAAAATGCCATCTCAGATCAATATGTTGCGTATTGGCGAAACCATCCTGCTTGGGCGCAACGTGCTAGACCGTTCTCCTTTTCCTGGAACACGGCAGGATACTGCTCGTTTGGTCGCCGAGATCATCGAACTGGAAAGAAAACCTTCCGTCCCCATCGGTGAACGAGGACAGGACGCTTTTGGAGGAACCCCAGAATTCGTCGACCGCGGGGTGCGCCTGCGCGCTATCTGCAACATTGGTCGGCAGGATGTAGTGATTGACAACCTGACCCCAGAGGATCCCAGTATCATCGTTCTTGGCGGAAGCAGCGACCATCTTCTATTGGATGTGCAGGACGCGCAACAACCGCTCGCTGTGGGTGATGAGGTAGCCTTTTACCCGGGGTATGGCGCCCTGCTGGCTGCCAGTACCTCGCCTTATGTTCAGAAAATCATTATTAACGGAATTTCCTCCTTATAGAGAAGCGCATGCTTTACCAAACTCACGCGCAAATCCACCTGGCGAATATCCGCCACAACATTGAAGGAATTCGCCAGGCGATCGGGCAGCAATGCAAGATCCTGATTGCCGTCAAAGCCAACGCTTACGGTCATGGCGCGGTGGAGGTCTCGCGCATGGCTCAAAACATCGGCGTGAACTGGCTGGGTGTGGCAACCGTCCCGGAGGGCATGCAATTACGCGAAGCCGGCATCCACCTCCCGATTCTCAAGTTTAGCCCGGCGTTCCCTGAAGAAATGGAATGCGCTGTTAAACATGAGATTACGCTGACGGTTTGCGACAAAGCGAATATTCAGGCACTGCAGCGCGTTTGTCAGCGACTAAAACTGACTGCCAGTGTGCACCTCAAAATCGATAGCGGCATGGGCCGCATCGGCGTTACCCCAGGTGAGGCGCCCGAACTGGCAAAATTTATCCACTCGCGCTGCTCCAACCTCTTACTTGAAGGCGTCTTTACCCATCTGCCGGTGAGCGATTCGATGGATAATGACTACACGCAAGACCAGATCGACCGGTTTAAATCAGTCGTTCTGACCATAGAAGACGCCATCCGCACAAAAGTTCCTCTGGCGCACTGCGCTAACTCAGGCGGTGTGCTCGATTATCCACAAAGCTGGATGGACATGGTGCGCCCCGGCATCATGATCTACGGGTTCTACCCCGGTGAACCATCTTCTCATCGCGTTGACCTCAAACCCGGCCTCAGCCTGCGCACCCGCGTTTCATTCATCAAGAAGGTGGAAAAAGGCACTTCCATCGGTTACGGACGCACCTGGTTTGCGCCCCAAGATACCTGGATTGCCACCATCCCGGCTGGCTACGCTGATGGGTTCAACCGTTTATTCTCGAACACTGGTCGAGTGCTCATTGGCGGCGCTTCTTATCCCGTCGTTGGCCGGGTTTGCATGGATCAGACCATGATTAACCTGGGCGCTGAAACCCATGTAAAAGTAGGCGATGAAGTTGTACTCATCGGTCGCAGCGGAGCTGAAGAGATCAGCGCTTACGAGTGGGCTGAAAAGCTCAACACCATTACTTACGAAGTTACCTGCCAGATCAATCAGCGTGTGCCGCGCGTTTTTGACCCCTATTAACCTTAATTCCCCCTCACTGCCTTAGCCGAACAGGATGTGACGAATACGATGAAATCCGGGTTTTTCCTTCGTAACTGGACTGAAAAAGTAGAGACGCTGCCTTCCTGGGTGTTGCTGGTAGTGGCTGCAGTGCTTTACATACCTTTGATTTTCCTTGGTTACGGCAGTGATAGCGATTCCCTTGGAGTGGTGCGCACTGGCCAGTATTTCATCGCCACTTTTGATTACCTGCCTTCGCGTCTGCCAGGCTTTTTTGTGCACGAATTTTTCGTGTTTTTCTTGAATCAATTGGGCGGCAGCGTGCTGACGAACCTGGGTTCCGTTTGCATGGCTCTTGTGATGCTTCATTCTTTCCGGCAAGTATGCCGTCATTACGCCGTTCCCCACCCCACTTTACTCAGCGCTGTGCTCATGGTGCAGCCTTTCTTCTGGGTGAGCGCTGCCAGTACCATCGATTATCTTTGGGCTTTGGGCTTCTGCTTCCTCGGTTTCAATCTGTTGCTTCACCAACGTTATTTACCTGCTGCAATTTCATTGGCGCTGTCTGTAGGTTGCCGTTTATCCACCGTCTTACCGGTGGGACTGTTCCTGTGCTTCCTTTTTCTAACCAGTGTGCCTCAACGACGCTGGATCCTGCTCACCTCTTTTTGCGCCGCGTTATTGTCGTTTGTTTTTTTCCTCCCTCCATTGGACTTTCTGGAATGGGACTTTCGTCGCTGGCTGGTGTTGAGTACCGGTGATCCAGCCCTGTGGACGCCTGTGCTGCGTGTGGGACGCTTTCTTTACAAGAACCTGATGTTTTTCAGCCTTCCGGTCGTCCTTTGGGCATGTTTTTTATACCTGTCCGCCTTTTTTCGCAAGCAAAATCCAACTTTTCCTCGCCCAGACAGTTTGAGCTGGCTTTCTTTGGCGGTTATTTTGAGTGTGGAGATCATGTTCTTGCGCATTCCCATCGAAATGGAGTACCTTCTACCCCTGTTACCTTTTGCATTGTTTCTGATTGGCAAGGCATTGCCCAACCATCCAGGGCAACTCTGGCTGCTCTTGACTCTTACCCTGTTGGCTAACTTCCTATGGATCAACCCGGCGCGTTCGCTCACCCCCAACCAGACCAGCGAGGTCATCTATGGATTGTGGTTGGAGCCAGGTTACCTGTTGCAGGATATCGCCACTCGATTGTCTTTGCTCAAGCCTTAAAATAGACCGGGTTGCTCATCAGCGCTGGCAATAACGGCAAGCCTGGAAGGAAGGCACGCAGCACCTCCACGCGGGCAAAACCCGGCTCCCTCATCTCGTAGGCAAAATCCAGCTCGCCCTCTAATGTGGCGGTAAAAACTGCCGCGTTTTCCTGTGCGGTGACGACGCGCACCACATCTCCCGCCTGTAGCCCTTGCAGGCGTGCGCGCAGCTCCTTTTCCTCTCGCCAGTCGACCTGGTCGCCCATAATCCCTTCCCCCGCGCGCATCTCGATGGATGGTCCATCAGGCGCGAAGGTGATGTAACTATGCCCCTGCCGCAGCGCGCTCAGAATATCACTCATCCCAGCAGACAGGGCATACACTCCCATCGTCGGCCCGCCCAAGAAAATAAACGGCGTATCGCGATGATAGTCGCTGCCGCCAGTGATGGGTATGCGCATACCGCTGCTGAGCAATTGTTGCCACAAGCCAACTGCCTTCAGGTTGGATTCCCGCATCGGTCCGTTCCACACCTCCAGGCAATCAAAAGGCAGCTGGCGGAAGTCAAATAAGAAACGGCTGTCGCCTTCGAAGGGATGGTTGATGGTGATTAGCGCGCCGCGCTCATGGGCGCTGCTGAAGCGCGACCTGGCTTCTTCTGCTGAATTTGTGAAGAACGGTTCATCATAGGGCGCGTCGATGCCCAGAAAATTGGCGTGACCCTGGTAATGGGTCCACTCCACGCCAGGGATCATCGTTACCCCGTCAACATACGGCATGGACGCAGCGGGCAGAAACACATTGTGGTCAGTGACCGCCAAAAAATCTAAACCATTAGCCTTGGCTTTTAGCGCCAGCTCTTCAAGCGTGTGCACGCCGTCTGAAGCGATCGAGTGCACATGCGTATCTCCTTTGAGCAGGCGCAGTGATTTTTCTTTAAGCGTGATCTCATAACGCACCTCAACCCCTTCTGGCGCAACCTGGTATGCGCCGACGATGACCTGCCAACGCCCCGCTGAAATGGTACGCGCGCCGTACCCGGGAGTGGCGTACTGCTCGCTCACTGTGATCCTGGTTCTTTCAGAGCCAGAAGCCCCCACCTGCCGTCCGTCTGGCGCGATCAATCCAAGATCCACGATATTCGTTTCAGGAGTTGCTGTAAATATCCCTTCTGGCTGTTCTTCTTTTCTTTTCAAGCGTCGTGGATATTCATAGGTCAGTTCGAGCGATTCAATTCCCTGGGGCACCTCGAAGGGCACCGTGAAATAGGACCCCTGCTGACCTGGTTCAATCGTCAGGTTGAAGCGAATCACCTTCTCCATCATCTATCCTCCTTGCTTGGTAAACGTTTGGCGCAATTACCCGTAGTTACTCAATTTCCCTCTCCCGCGGCTCCTTTGATGACCTTCACCTGCATGATATAAAAATGAAGGGAATGTCGAGCCTTGCGCATGAAAAGACCGACCGCTCAAGTTAGACCGCCCAAAGAAAAAAATAGATATCATTGCTCTGCAGGTATTATCAATCAGTTTCAAGTAAAATTCAATTGTTGCCATTTGCCTATCAGAAACGCAGATTTCAAAGGATCATGCCGATGATTTTTTCCACAGCGACCGCGGTCTCTCACCCCAACATCGCATTTATTAAATACTGGGGAAACACCGATGATGCCCTCAGGCTTCCCCAAAACGGCTCGATTTCGATGAACCTCGCAGAGCTGACCACCCGCACAATGGTCACCTTTGACAGTTCACTGCCGCGAGATATTTTTGATTTGAATGGCGTAAGGCAGAGCGGTCCATCCCTGGAAAGGGTCAGCCAGCATTTGAACCTGATTCGAGGTATCCGCGGTTTTTCAGTCCCCGCCCATATCTTGAGCGAATCCAACTTTCCGGTTGGCGCAGGCTTGGCTTCTTCAGCCGCCGCCTTCGCTGCTCTCACTGTTGCCGCGGTGCGCGCCGCCGGCATGGAGATGAGCGAGAAAGACCTCTCGCGCCTGGCCAGGCGCGGGTCCGGTTCCGCTGCGCGTTCGATTCCCCCAGGCTACGTGGAATGGCTGCCGGGTTCCTCCGATATCGATTCGTACGCGGTTTCAATCGCCCCGCCTGAGCATTGGTCTCTGACTGATTGTATTGCCATCGTTGAAGACGCGCACAAAAAGACTGGTTCAAGCGAAGGACATCTCCTCGCCCGCACAAGCCCGCTCCAAGGCGCGAGGGTCGCGGACGCGGAGCGGCGCATTGACCTTTGCCGCAACGCCATTCAAAAAAAGGATTTTGACCAGCTCTCTCAGATCATCGAGCTTGACAGTAACCTTCTTCACGCGGTCGCGCTCACCTCCAACCCGCCCATCACTTACTGGCTGCCGCAGACGCTGGTGCTCATGCAAGCAGTGAAAGACTGGCGGCGAGCAGGTATACCCTGCGCCTTCACTATCGACGCCGGACCCAACGTGCACGTTATCTGTGAATCAAGCGCCACGAGCACTGTAAAAGAAAGATTAGGGGCAATTCCCGGGGTAAGCGAAGTACTCACCAGTGGCGCCGGAGGTGCGACAGTACTTGTTTAAACGTGCCCCTTGTTCCATCCTTCAGGTCACTTTCCTTGACTTTTTTCATCAAATGTCATAAAGTTAAGCTGTCCGAAGCAGACAGGTAAAGTAATCATTTAAAAAGGAGGTGCCACTTAAGGATCTCGCTTAGTTAGGACCAAGCAAGCCCAAAATACAAATTAGGAGGAGAAACTACATGCGCAAGTTATACGCAATTCTAGGAGTTTTGATTGCTGCGACCATGGTGTTGAGCGCCTGCGCCAAGCCAACCGCAGCCCCGACCGCAGCCCCTGAGGTTCCGGCCGCCACAGAAGCTCCCGTGGTTGAACCGTCAGCCCCAGTGGAAGAACTTGAAAAGTGTGTGCCGCTTCCAATGGCTGCGCCGACAACAGACCGCAAGGGAGGTTGGTTGGATGAAATCGTTGTCTCCGTGGTTGGCACTGACTCAGCTATAACTCAGCTGGAAGCTGGCGCCATCGACATTTACGCCAATGGTTTATCATCCAAGGACCTTCCCTCCATTCAGGAAGCCGGTTTGGCATATTCGACATCGAACGGGTTGTATTATGACATGATTTATAACCCCGCCGTGTTCACCGATAAAACCAAACTCAATCCGTTCTCCAATCGTAAGATCCGCGAAGCCACCAACTGGCTCTACGATCGCGATTACCTGAACCAGGAAATCTACGCGGGCGGCGCCCTGGCGAAATTTTTCGCCATCACCACGCAGTTCCCTGATTACGCTGACCTGGCGGATGTGGCACGCAAGCTGGAAACTTATTACGCTTACGACCTGGAAAAGGCCCGCTCAGTCATCGCCACCGAGATGGAAGGTATGGGCGCAACGCTGGTTGACGGTAAATGGACGTTCAATGGCGAACCCGTTGTTCTGATCAACCTCATCCGTAACGATTCAGACAAAACACGTATTCCAATGGGCGACTACGTTTCCGCGCAATTGGAAGAAGTCGGCTTCACGGTGGATCGCCAATACAAGACCGGTGGAGAGTCAGCCCCTATATGGATGGCTGGCGACCCTCGGGATGGTCAATGGCACCTGTACACCGCAGCCTGGAGCTCCACTGTTCTTGATCGTGACCAGAGCAACATCTTCCAGGAAATGTATTTGAACTCGAGCGCCCAGGGCATCCCTGTTTTCCTTCAGAATGTTTCTGACCCGGAGTTTAAAACACTCGGTGACCGCCTGGCAAACGCTGACTTCAAGACCGTAGAAGAACGCCATGAGATGATGGCTCGCGCACTGGAACTTTCACTGCAAGACTCTCTTCAGGTCTTTCTCATTGACGGCAAGAATTTCATCCCTTACAGCAACGATATCATTGCCACTTCTGACCTTGCTGCCGGTATTGAAGGCTCGCTTATTTGGCCTTATACCATTCGCTTCAAAGACGCAGAGGGTGGAACATTGAAGTGGGCTACCCAAGGTCTTTTTGGTAGACCCTGGAACCCGATTGCCGGCTCTAACTGGGTGTACGACCAGGCTGTCATCCGCGCCACAAGCAGCGGTGATGTAATGTACGACCCGTACACCGGCCTTGTCTGGCCGTTGCGCATCGCCTGCGCCAATGTCATCGTTCAGGAAGGGCTCCCAGTTGGTAAGACATTAGACTGGGTCAACCTGAAATTTGTTCCCGAAATTAAAGTACCGGAAGATGCCTGGGCAGATTGGGACGCCGCGAACCAGAAATTCCTGACGGTTGCCGAAATGAAAGTTCAGGCTGAGGCTGCCAAAGAAAAAGCTGCGGCTATTGAAGCCGCCAAACCTGAAGTTGAAGCAAAAGCCGCTGAGCTGATTGAAGCCTTCGATACCAGTCAACTTACTGAAGAAAGTCTCGATGCTTTGACCAATGAATATCTGGCGTTCGTTGCTGAAAAGTACGGGGTGTCGTGGGATGCTTCAGCCTTCCTTGCCGCCAATACTGCAGACGAGGTGGAATATATTGTCTCCTTACCAGCAGATGACGTTGCTGGCATTAAGGAAGAGATTGCATGGTGGCTTGGTTACGTGGTTGAAAACACAGACCCGACTGCTGAACTAATGAATCTGTCTAAGCGCAATTACGACACCGCTTTACGTAAATCCATCGTGTACTACCCGGATGACCTTTTTACAACGGTCAAATGGCACGATGGATCCAACCTCTCGATGGCTGATGTTGTCATGGGTATGATAATGATCTTTGATCGCGCCAAGCCTGCCAGCGCTAATTATGACCCGCAGGCTGTTCCAGGGTTCCTGCCCTTCATGGAGCAGTTTAAGGGATTCAAGATTGTTTCTACAAGCCCGCTCGCCATCGAATTGTACAGCGATGCTTACCAAATGGACGCTGAGCTAAGTATTTCGACCTTTTTCCCATCTTACAACTTCGGCGAAGGTTCCTGGCCGATGATTGCTGTGGGTAACCTGGTGGACGCAAACAAAGAGGCAGCTTGGTCAGATGACAAAGCCAATACCAATGAGGTCGAGCAAATCAGTTTTGTTGGCGGACCAACGCTTGAGATTCTCAACAAGTATCTCGATCAGGCTATGGCCGACAATTACATCCCATTCGCTCCGACTCTGAGCCAATACCTGACCGCTGAAGAAGCCGCCGCTCGCTACGCTGCTATCAAGAATTTCTATGCAGAAAAGGGACATATGTGGATCGGCACTGGCCCATACATTCTCGATAAGGTCTTCCTGACAGAAAAATCCCTCACTCTTGTACCCTACAAAGATTTTCCTGATTATGCAGACCGTTGGGCTAATTTCGGTGTACCCAAACTGGCTGACGTTGAGATTGATGGACCTGGACAGGTTAAGATTGGGGATGAGGCTACATTTAATGTCTACGTAACCTATAACGATGAGCCATACGCGGCTGACGAGATAAAAGTTGTGAAATTCCTGCTTTATGACGCCAAGAACGAGATCGTCAAAGTTGCTGAAGTCGAAGCAGCTGAAGATGGTTTGTACACCATCACGCTGGATGCCGCGACGACCAGCGCGCTCGAGGCTGGCGCAAACAAGCTTGAAGTCGCTGTGGTGCCCTTCACAGTTAGTAAACCAACCTTTGAAAGTCTTGAATTCGTCACTGTTCCATAAGATTTCAAGAAAAGGTTAAGTTTTTGGTAAAATGGATTGGGGCGAGGAAGTTCCTTGCCCCAATCCAATGCTTCTCTGAGGAAAATATGACATCAGAAGTTCAAACACAGACACTACCCAAGGTTGCTTCAAAGAAAGGTTTTAGCTCAACGTTAACCCGCGTCGCACAATTTATGGGAGTAAGAATACTCCTTTTGCTGTTCACGGTGGTCGTAGGGGTATACCTGACGATATTAATCGCCAATATGGGTGGCTATGTTGACACCATCATGAAGAATGAGATTAAAGAACGGGTAAACATGACCGTTGCAGCGATGACAGCCAACCAACCGATCAGCACTGAGGTCAGAAAACAGATGGCTGCAGAGATGATTGCATTGGAAGAAGCAAAACTTGGGTTGGACACTCCATTTGCCATTCGTTCTTTTAAATTCTTAGGTAATTCACTGCAACTAAAACTGGGGACCGCTTCTAGAATGTTGAGTGATAAGGGTTCCCGTACTGTCAGGTTGATCATTCTTGAAAGGTTGCCAGCAACTCTCCTGCTTATGGGAACATCTGAACTTTTCCTCTTCTTTTTCAGTGTATTCATCGCCCTGAAGCTCTCTCGTTCTTATGGAAGCCTGTGGGATAAACTGATAATCACACTCTCTCCGTCTTCTTCAGTTCCACCTTGGTTTTACGGTATCTTCCTCATATTAATTTTTGCTGCTCTATTAAAATTACTGCCTTTTGGCGGCATGATTTCAGCCCCTCCGCCTGAAAACACATGGCAGTATATTGGAAACCTTCTTATTCACCTCATTTTGCCAGCGAGTTCACTGGTGATTTCATCCCTTTTTATCAGCATTTATACCTGGCGAACTTTCTTCCTTATCTATTCCAGTGAAGATTATGTGGAGATGGCAAAAGCAAAAGGCCTTCCTGATCGCGACATCGAAAGCCGCTATATCTTGCGCCCCACTTTGCCTACCATCATTACCAATTTTGCCCTGCTGTTGATCGGTGTTTGGACAGGGGCAACAATTACTGAAACTGTTTTCTTGTGGCCAGGCATCGGGCGAACCATTTACGAAGCAATTGGCCTGTATGACACCGCGGTTATCGTAGGAACCACGATCATTTATGCATACTTACTCGCTGCAACTGTATTTTTACTTGACTTCATTTATGCCCTTGTTGATCCAAGAGTCAAAATCGGGAGTGGTAATTAATTATGAGAAATTTAAAAAATAACCTTAAAGAAATATTACGTTACCCCTCTGCTATCTTCGGCATGTTGATTGTTATTGCTTTAATTGTCCTTGCAATGTACGCAATGCTAAAAATTCCTTACCAAGAAGCCATCCGCCTTTGGCGGGGTGGTGAATCCGTTTGGTATAAGAATCCGAAAAACGTACCTCCTGATTGGGTCGATTGGTTCACCAAAGAAAAGCTACCGCGTTCTTTTGCCGTAAAGGTCGGGGACGAAGGTCTCACAAAAATCGTTAAACCAAACGAAAAAGGAATCTCAGAAGTTGATTTTTCTTATTCCTTTGATTTCGATTACGATAAATACCCGCAAGAAATGTTCCTTTATTTTAATACTACCTACAAAGAAAAAAACCCCTTCGTATCTGTACTGATGGTCACACCGGAAGGTCGCGAAATTCGTATAAGCGATTTTGGGGTTAGCCATAAACAGACGTTTAGGTTTTCTCAAGAAACGAAGTTGAAGCGTCGTCTGCGCGGGCTGGACCCGATGGTTGGGATTTTCTCTGTAGAGAAATCTGATCCGCCTGTTCCGTTGAAGGGTACTTATCAGTTGATAATTGACGGGTTGGTATTCGAAGAAGGTTCTGATATTGATGTCGAATTTGTGTCACACGGGCAAACCTATGGTATTGCTGGCACTGATCATCAACGCCGCGACCTTTCGGTCGCTCTCCTTTGGGGTGCTCCTATCGCCATTGCTTTTGGTTTAATCGCTGCGATTGGTACATCATTGCTCTCCATGATTTTTGCTGCAATTGGCGCATGGTTCGGAGGATGGATCGATGGACTGATTCAGCGCATCACTGAAGTGAACATGGTATTGCCTTTCCTGGCAATCCTTATCATGGTAGGAACTTTTTACTCCCGTAGCATATGGACCATTCTGGGCGTCACCGTGGTTCTAAGTATTTTTACTGGAGCAATAAAAACGGATCGCGCCATCTTTTTACAGGTAAAAGAATCACCCTATATTGAAGCAGCAAAAGCTTATGGAGCGAGCAATTGGCGCATCATTTACAGGTATATGATCCCAAGGATCATCCCTCTTCTGATTCCCGCTCTCGTTTCGGCAATACCCTCTTACGTGTTTCTCGAGGCCTCACTTGCTGTGCTCGGGCTGGGTGACCCGGTTCTACCCACTTGGGGCAAGGTCATCAACGACGCTTTCAGTGAGGGCGCCCTGTACAAAGGATACTACTACTGGATATTAGAACCCGCAGTGCTTTTAATGATCACTGGTTTGGGTTTTGCCATGCTCGGGTTCGCTCTAGACCGAATCTTTAATCCCCGGCTGAGAGGAATGTAATAAATATGAAAGAAGAAAAACTTCTCGATGTTCAGAAACTGCGGCTTTATTTTCGGACCACGAAGGGTAACGTGCAGGCGGTAGACGATGTGGATTTTCAGCTTGAAACCAACCAGGCTATTGTTATTGTGGGTGAATCTGGATGTGGTAAAAGTTCAATGGCAAAAGCTATATTACGCCTTCTGCCGAAGAACGTTTCGGAATATTCTGGTAAGGTGTTTCTTAGCGGACGCGAAATAATGGGGCTGAATGATGAAGATTTTCGCAAACTGGTGCGTTGGGTAAAAATTTCGATGGTTCCTCAAGCGGCAATGAATGCGCTTAATCCTGTATTACGAGTTGGTGATCAGGTCGCCGAACCCCTTATGGTGCATTTTGGAACCGACAGGAAGGATGTTTTAAATCAAACACAAACTCTCTTTCAGCGTGTCGGTGTTCCGGTTGATTTTATTAACCGTTATGCATTTGAACTCAGTGGCGGCATGCGCCAGAGAGTCGCTCTTGCCATGTCTTTATCTACCTCTCCAGATGTGATCATTCTTGATGAGCCTACTTCAGCCCTGGATGTGTTGACTCAATCAAATATCTTTAACCTGCTTAAAGAAATTAAGAGGGATACCAATACTAGCTTTATCTTAATCACCCACGACATCGCTACCTCCAGCGAACTTGCAGATCGTGTGGCAGTGATGTACGCTGGTCAGATCGTAGAACTCAGTGATGCTGATGTTTTTTTCAAGGAACCTCACCATCCTTACTCGGTCAAATTAATGTCCAGTGTCCCCAAGCTGCGAGGTAACGAGGAACCTGATTTTATTATTGGGCGACCGCCTAGTTTAATTAATCCACCAAAAGGTTGCCGCTTTGCAGATAGGTGCCCGAAACGTTTTGCCCGTTGCTCTGAAGAACCCCCTACCATCAAATTTGGTAATAACCTGGTGAAATGCTGGTTATACGTATAAAAAATGAGAGGATCCTATGACCCTATCTGAAAACGAAAAAACGACTCCTGTAACAAGCATGAGAGATATAAAAGACCAAACATCATTACTTTCTGTTCAAGACCTTCGAGTTTGGTTCGAATTACGAAAATTCGGTTTCGCCCATATCGGTAATGTTCACGCGGTTGATGGCGTAAGTTTTGAACTAGGTTTTGGTGAATCAATTGCGATCGTTGGAGAGAGTGGCTGCGGTAAATCCAGCCTCATGAAAACCATTCTCGGCTTAAACAAACCCACTGGTGGCAGGATTTGGTTCGATAAAATGGACCTGAGCACCCTCAAAGCGAAAGAGTTGAAGGAATACCGTTCGAAAGTTGGTTTTGTACAGCAGGACCCTTACGGTGCGTTACCTCCCTTTCTGAGTGTAAAAGGCATACTCGAAGAACCATTGATTGTTCATGGTGTCAAAAGCAAAGAAGAGCGCCTGCATCGCACCACTAAAGCACTCGAAGAAGTAAAAATGACACCGGTAAATGAATTCCTCGGCAAATTCCCTCACATGCTCAGTGGAGGTCAGCAGCAACGCGTGGTTATTGCCCGTGCGATGATCATGAACCCCAAGCTCCTGGTCGCAGATGAGCCGGTTTCAATGCTGGATGCTTCGGTACGCGTGGAAGTTCTAAAGTTGTTGCGAAATTTGCAAGAACAGCATAACCTCGCGGTCATTTATGTCACCCATGACCTTTCTACAGTTCGCTACTTCTCCGAAAGGATCTTCGTAATGTATGCTGGTCAGGTGGTTGAAAAAGGGAAGGTGGATCGATTGGTGAACAACCCACTTCATCCATATACTGAAGCGCTTTTAGAGGCCACTTCAGACCCAGATGCTGAAAACGCCAAGGTGATGAAGAAGATACCCTCCGGCGAGCCGCCAAGTTTAATAAGACCACCCTCTGGCTGCCGTTTCCATCCGCGTTGTCCTAAGATAATTATGGGAAAGTGCAACATTGAAGAGCCACCAGAGCTTAACCCCGCTGAAGGGCAATATGTCTCTTGTTGGTTGTATGAATGATTTTTGAAAAATTCAACCCGCGAAAAGTATTCCTGCTGGCAGTCATTATGATGATTGTCGGTGTAATTCTGCCATTTTTAATGGTATTGCATACTTTTGATGTCATCCTTTATCGGTATTCTTACGTATACTTTCTAATAAATGTTTTTGCCTTCATCTGTCAAATAGGAGGATTTCTGCTCGGTATCGCCAGTGCAGCATTTTATATAAAAATGAATAAGAAATAAATGAGGGAATTTTCTATCACCTTAATACGGGTACCGTAAAGGTACCCGTATTGTTTTCAGAAAAGCATGAGTGAAGTTTTTGTGATTATAATTAGAGAAATTACTTGTTATGGACTTCTATGAACGCAATCGGTAGCACCGCAATCACCATTCTTGAATTCATCCTCGCCTTCGGCGCGCTGGTGCTGTTACATGAACTTGGTCACTTTTTCGCTGCGCGCCTGAGCAAGATCGAAGTCGAAGAGTTTGGCCTGGGTTACCCGCCCAGGATGTTGCGCCTGTTCCGCGCCGGTGGAACGGATTTCACCTTAAACTGGATCCCCTTTGGCGGTTTCTGCCGCATGAAAGGCGAGAACGGGGAAGTGACCGAACCCGGCAGTTTTCTGGCAGCCAGACCTTCCAGGCGTTTATTGACCCTGTTGGGCGGGCCGTTGACCAACCTGCTCGTGGGGATGCTCATCATCTCTTTTCTCTTCACCCGTATCGGCTCGCCTGATCCCTCCTCGGTCGTGGTCGCCGCTGTCACTGAGGATACTCCTGCAGCCGCTGCCGGTATTCTCCCAGGTGACCTCATCCAATCGGTAAACAATGTTCAAATCACCAGCATGGACGCTCTCTCCAAGGTTATTTCCTCCCACCTCGGTCAGGAGGTTGAGATCGTGCTGCTGCGCGAAGGTGTTGCGCTGTCGATCAAGGTAACCCCGCGCGCTGAGTGGCCTGAAAATCAGGGTCCTCTCGGTATAACGATAATGAACCCTTCCCAAAAAGTCAACTTCATCCAGGCGCTGCCAAGAGCGTTTATCGCCACCCTTGACCAGGGTTACCAGTTGTTGATGGTCCCGGTCAGGCTTATCAGCGGGCAGATCGCCCCTTCTGAAGCGCGCATGGTGAGCGTAAAAGGGATATACGATATCTACGCGCAGGTCCAAACCCTCGACAAGCAGGAGGCCGTGGAGAATCCCGCTATGGCCGGGTTGAACACGCTTTACTTTTTCGCCATCATTTCCATCGCCCTGGGGTTCACCAATTTACTGCCCATCCCCGCTCTGGATGGCGGTCGAATCCTGTTCCTGTTGCCAGAACTGTTCTTCAAGAAGAAGATCCCTCCCGCGCTTGAGGGGAAAGTGCACATGGTTTTTTATGCCCTGCTGCTGACTTTAATGGTCTTACTGGTCATCAACGATATCGTTAACCCGGTGATCATTCCCAAATAGGCGACCGATGAATAAAGAATCAGGCGAACCCATACCATTTTCTTCGGTTCTTTCAGCATTACAAAATGCTTCAGTTCCCTTCCCGGCGCGCTATCTGCGCAGTTTCTCTGACCTCCCGCCTGCTAACCTGAAGAACCTGCTCAACTGCTGGTCATCCATCCCCGCCAGGCGCAAGGTTTCTCTATTAGAAGACCTTGAAACCGTGTTGGAAGAAGATACCCTGGTGAACTTTGATAACCTTGCCAGGGCTTTGCTCGCCGACCCCGACCCCCATGTGCGTACCATTGCCCTGCGCCTGTTATGGGAGTGCGAAGATAAGTCCATCCTTCCCATCCTGGTCGATATTTCCATCAAAGACGAAGATGAAACGACCCGCGAGACCGCGATTTCATTGCTCGGCAAGTTCGTGTTGCTGGGTGAACTGGATTCTCTGAAAGACAGCACGAAAGACTGGCTGAATCAACACCTGGTGAACATCGTCCTGGGGAAGGACAAAACACGAGTCAAACAACGCGCGCTTGAATCGCTGGGTTATTCCAGTCACCCTGCCGTGCCCGACCTCATCCGCAACGCTTACCAAACCAACGATCTGCATTGGGTCACGTCGGCGATTTGTGCGATGGGACGCTCAGCCGATGATGCCTGGGGTCCTCAGGTAGAAGCCATGCTCACCTCCCCTGAGCCTGAAATCCAGTTTGAAGCAATCCGCGCCGCCGGCGAGCTGGAGTTAAGCACCGCACGCGAGCAACTGCTCGCCTTGCTTGAAGAGGAAACCGAAGACGAAGAAATGCGCCTGGCGTTGATCTGGGCTCTTTCACAAATCGGTGGAGACGCGGTCAGGGAAAAATTGAACGAATTGCTGGAAAACCCTTCCAACGAAGACGAAGCAGAATGGTTGGAGAAAGCCATGGAAAATCTCGACATCTCCGCGCCTGCTGATATGAACCTGCTGGATTTCTCGCCTGACGATGAAGAGGATGATGAGGAAGAAGATTTCCTTGGCGATTTAGAGCTGGATGATTTCAACGCTGAAGAAGAGGAAGATGAAGATGAGTAGCTTCTAGCAGGTTCTTCCCCTGCCCGAGCGATTCACCGCGCAACCATCCTGTTTTTTTCCAATCATCAGCGTGACCCAATAATTGAAATGGCTGAGATTAAATGCATTCATTTGCTGGTTGAAGGCTCCGTTCAAGGAGTAGGTTTCCGTTTCTTTGTGCAGCAACAGGCAAACGCCCTCTCCCTCACGGGCTGGGTGCGCAACCTTATGGATGACAGGGTAGAAATTCTCGCCCAGGGGGATGAGAACAAACTGACCCAACTACTAGCCACCGTGCGGGTCGGGCCACCCATGGCCCACGTAACCCAAGTTACAGTGGAATGGTCAAACCCTGTGGTTCTCTATAAGCGTTTCTCGATTGCCCCCAGTGAATAATACGCTTCGCCCAATCCAATCCTCACTACTCGATTTCGCCTGCCATCAAACGGGCTTTTTTCCAGGGGGGCAGATCAGATTCTTCAGCCAGGTATGCCTTTAGGTCAATCAGGCGATCTCTGATGACCGCAGCCTGTTCAAACTGCAGCTCGCTGGCTGCCTGTTTCATTTGCTTTTCCAGCTCAAGGATCATGCGTTTCACATCATTGATCGGCATGCGTGGTTTCTCTTCGCCGGCTGAGTAGCGACCTTTCGCTTCAGCGATCACTGATGAAGCAGAAAGGCGTTCTGTCAGGTCGTGAACAGCCTTTACCACCGTGAAAGGTTCAATGCCGTTGGCTTTGTTGTAATCCATTTGCTTTTTCCGTCTGCGGTTTGTTTCGTCAATGGCGGTCTTCATCGCGCCGGTCATCGTATCGGCGTACATGATGACCTTACCGTTCACATTACGCGCTGCCCGGCCAATCGTCTGAATCAAGGCAGTTGCAGAACGCAAAAATCCTTCCTTATCGGCGTCCAGGATTGCCACTAGCGAAACCTCTGGCAGGTCAAGCCCTTCACGCAGCAGGTTGATTCCCACGATCACATCAAACACACCCATGCGCAGGTCCCTTAAAATGCCAACGCGTTCCAGCGTTTCAACCTCTGAATGGAGGTAATTCACTTTTAAACCCAACTCCAACAGGTAATCTGAAAGATCTTCAGCCATGCGCTTTGTCAGAGTTGTTACTAAAACGCGCTCGCCCTGTTCAACGCGCTTCTTGATCTCGCCGTACAGGTCATCCACCTGCCCTTTTGTCGGTCTCACTTCTACCTCAGGGTCGACCAACCCCGTGGGACGGATAATTTGCTCAACGATCTGGTCAGAACGGTTCAACTCAAAATCAGCCGGCGTGGCTGAGGTGTAAATGGTGTACCCCATCACCCTCTCGAATTCCTTGAAGGTTAATGGGCGGTTATCCAATGCTGAGGGCAACCTGAAGCCGTATTCTACCAGGGTTGATTTCCGCGATTGGTCGCCGTTGTACATACCCCTGATCTGCGGAACCGTCATGTGCGACTCGTCCAGCACTAATAGGTACTCACTGGGCAGATAATCCATCAAGGTCCAGGGGGGAGAGCCCGCCGGGCGCTGGTCAAGATGGCGTGAATAATTCTCAATCCCCGAACAATAGCCAACCTCCCTCAGCATCTCCAGGTCATAACGGCAGCGCTGCTCAATGCGTTGCGCCTCCAGCAACCTGCCGTTGGCTTTGAAATAATGGATCTGGTCGTCCAGTTCTTTTTCAATATCATCCAGCGCCACTTTCAGGCGCGCTTCGCTGGCGATGTAATGCTTGGCGGGGTAAATATCGATGGCAGAAGGTTCCGCAACGATCTCACCGGTCATCGGGTTGAACTCGACGATTTTCTCTACTTCGTCACCAAAAAAAGTGATTCTAACAGCCTGTTTTTCCTCGTAAGCGGGGAAAATCTCCATCGTATCTCCGCGCACCCTGAAAGCCCCGGGCCGCAACTCGAGGTCATTGCGCAGGTACTGGCTTTCAATCAGGCGTCGCAGCAGCGCGTTTCGTCTAAATATTTCACCAACCGCAAGGTGAACCACCACATTGCTGTATTCTTCAGGATTGCCGAGACCGTAGATGCAGGACACAGACGCGACAATGATCACGTCTTTCCGCGACATTAAGGCAGTAGTAGCCGCCAGGCGAAGGCGCTCAATCTCATCATTGATATCCGTCTCTTTTTCAATATAAAGATCGTGGCGCGGAACATACGCTTCAGGCTGATAATAATCATAGTAGGAGACGAAGTATTCCACCGCGTTTTGCGGGAAAAATTCGCGAAACTCGGCGTATAGCTGAGCAGCCAGGGTCTTGTTATGCGCCATCACCAACGCCGGCATCTGCAACTCTTGGATGACCTTGGCGATAGTGAAAGTTTTGCCGGTGCCCGTGGCCCCGAGCAACACCTGGTTTCGCATTCCCTGTCGGATGCCCTTGACAAGCTGCTTAATCGCTTCCGGTTGGTCACCGGTGGCCTGGTATGGTGCCTGAAGGTGAAACTCCATTCTTTTGTCCTTGCTTTATTTACCTTGATTATAGCACATTTGTTCTTCTTTGCGTGCCTAAGTGTTTCGGATGGGCAGCTCCAGGGAAAACACCGCCCCTCCTTCGGGGCTATTCGCGCCACTCAAATCACCCCCCAATAAAAGCGCCAGTTTTTTGCTGATCGCCAGCCCCAGCCCTGAACCTCCATTTTCTCTGGTTCGCGCGCGTTCGTGACGATAGAACCTTTCAAATAGATGGGGAAGCGCGGTGGATGGTATACCGCTTCCATCATCCTGGACGGAGATAACCAGTTTGTCGCTTTCCTTCCTGGTGCTTATGAGGATGCGCCCTCCTTTTTGTCCATAGCGCAGCGCATTGGAGATCAGGTTCTGTAAAATTTGCGAAACCCGGTCAGGATCCGTGTTAATCCACAATTCTTCACCATCTGGACGAAATACGGTCACCAGATTGGTTCCTTCGAGCGCTGCCTGTGCCTGAAAACCAGCAACCGCCTGTTGTACAAGGTTCACAATATTCAGAATTCTCATTTCGAGACGAACTTCGCCCGCATCAGCCATCGCTAGCAGCCTGAGGTCTTCCACCAGGCGTGAGAGAAAATTGGTCTGCTGTAATGCGATCAGCACATTTTTTTGTGTTAGCGGTAGCACGCCATCAAGCATTCCTTCGAGCTGCGCTTTTTGTACAGCGATGGGGGTTCGTAACTCATGCGCCGCATCCGCAGTAAGCGACTGCTTTCGCTCTTCAGCCAGCTCCAGGTTTCTGGCCAATTGGTTGAAGGTTTTGGCAAGCGTGGCAATTTCATCGTTGCCTTTGATATCCACCCGGGTAGAAAAATCGCCTGTGGAGAGTTGAGTAGAAGCTGAAGTGATCGCTTTTATGGGTTCTAAAAGATATCTTGAAACGAGCACTGCCAGCCCAATAGCCAATAAGCTGGCAAATCCCCCCGCGAGAAAAATCGCTCGGCGCAGCCTGTTGACAAATGGCGTTATATCATCAGGTGCCTGTAAGACGCCATTTTCGACGACCAGGTATCCCACAGTCTGTCCGCCGCTATGAATTTCGATTGACCTTGACGTCATTTCGCCAGTGAGTTTTTCACCTTTCACCTGCCCAGCGTTACTCCATAAGACAAAGTGGTTTTGGTCAGTCAATGTCAGTTCTGAGGCATTACCGTGAGCGTTTTTCCTCCCGTGCCGTTGCGAATAAACATCGGCAACTTCCCCCACCATATTCCATGTCCCCTTGGAATCATAGTAGTCTTCTAGGGCTTCAACAAGGTCCATCACACCATACAGCCCTCCCCTAGTCATATACCGGTTCACCTGGCGCTGGCTATCCAGATTGGCAAAAATCACCACCCCGCTAATGGAAACGATGACCACAGCTGAAAACGCTAGAATCAATTTTTGCTGGAGCGAGAACTTCATTACTTACTCATCCTCTCGGTAGAACTTGTAGCCAACACCAAATACTGTCTTTATAAAAGCTGGTTTTCTTGCGTCCTTTTCAATTTTTGCCCGTAAATTTTTTATATGGGCGTCCACGGTTCTTTCGTAACCTTCAAAGCTCTGACCTTGCGTTGCTTCCAATAACTGAAGACGCGAAAACACCCGCCCAGGTTGACGCGCGAGTGTCACCAGTATGGCGAATTCAGATGGCGTCAAGTCAATTTCCAGACCTGCTTTTTTGACCAGGTGCGCATCTATATCAATCTCAAAGGGTGGAATTGAAAAACGGTCCTCCTCCACCCTGCTGCGATTCACTCTACGCAGTACTGTTTTTACCCTCGCGACGACCTCCCGGGGTGAGAACGGCTTGGTAATGTAATCATCAGCCCCGAGCTCCAAGCCTTTCAAACGGTCTATTTCCTCCACCCGAGCAGTGACCATGATAATTGGGATATCTCTTTCCTTCAACACAGCGGTGGCTATATCCACGCCATCCATCCCCGGCAGATTTAAATCCAACAGGATCAGGTCCACATTCTCGCTCAGGCAAAGGTCTAAGCCTGTATCCCCGCGGTGAGTAGAAAGCACATGGTAGCCTTCGCGCTCAAGATATGATTGTAAAATGCGCGCCAGAGTAACTTCGTCTTCAATGATTAATATGGTTGTCATGAAGCGATTATAGCACCCAGAACCTTCAGCAAGTTATCCCGCCACTCGTTCTCTTCCGGGCTGAACTTCATCCAGTAAGCATTTTTACCAATCCTGGTTTGGTAACCAAGCGGCGCAAGTTCACGTTTTACCGCGCCTTCTGGCAGTTGCGGAAAACGCAGCACGAGTTGATCTGCTTCAACGGTAATCGAGGTCAACCCGGCTTTTGCTGCCAGCAGTTTTACGCGTAATTGGAAAAAGAGATCCTTAACTTGCTGTACAGGTTGTCCAAAACGGTCTCGGAATTCTGCGATCAAAGCGTCCAGTTCAGAGACTTCCTCCAGATGAGCCAGTCGCCGGTATAACTGCAAACGTAAAGCCTGATCCGGAACGTAATCAACAGGAATGCCCACGCTAATCGGCAAATCCACACTGACAGGAGTATACCCGGAGGAAGGAATTGCGTTTTCAGATTCTTTTTCGTTTTCCCCCTGTTCAAGGCGTAGCTCCCTTACAGCCTGTGCCAGCATCTTGGTGTAGAGGTGAAAACCAACTGAAGCGATATAACCCGATTGGCGGGTACCGAGCATTTCACCCGCTCCACGCATTTCAAGGTCACGCATGGCGATGGAATAGCCCGCCCCCAACTGGATGTTTTCTGCTATTGTTTCCAGGCGTTCTTGCCCTTCAGGGGTTGGGGCTTTCTTGCGGTGTTTGAAAAAATAAGCGAAAGCCCGTTGCCCGCCCCTACCAACCCTACCCCTCAACTGATACAACTGCGCCAGCCCAAAGGCATCTCCCCGGTCTACGATCAAAGTATTAGCGTTAGGGATATCCAAGCCAGATTCAATAATCGAAGTGCACAGTAACACGTCCACCTCGCCTTTGGTAAAACGGGTCATCACGCGAGAAAGTTCCTCTTCTCGCATTTGACCATGTGCGATCGAGACTCGCGCTTCTGGCACTAAACTCTCAAGGTGAGCTTTCATCGCCTCAATTGTTTGCACGCGGTTATGCACAAAAAACACCTGCCCGCCCCGCCCAATTTCACGTAGCACTGCCTGCCGAACAATCCGCGGCGAATAAGGACCAATATGAGTTACGATCGGCAGGCGCTCTGCGGGTGGGGTATTGATGGTGGATATATCACGCACACCAGTGAGCGCCATATACAGGGTTCGCGGGATAGGCGTGGCGGTGAGCGTGAGCACATCAACTTCGGTACGTAATTTTTTAAAATGTTCCTTATGAGTGACACCAAAACGCTGTTCCTCATCGATGATCACCAACCCCAGGTCTTTAAAAACCACATCGCTGGTAAGCAGACGGTGTGTACCAATTACAATGTCAACCTGCCCCAGCATGATCCTTAAAACAATTTCTTCCTGCTCTTTAGGGCTTCGAAACCTGGAAAGCATTTCAACAGAAACCGGGAAAGGAGACAGCCGCTGTCGGAAGGTCTCATAATGTTGTTGTGCAAGCACGGTGGTTGGGACAAGCATCGCCACCTGCTTTCCGTCCATCACCGCTTTGAAGGCCGCCCGTAACGCGACTTCCGTCTTGCCATACCCAACATCGCCGCAAAGCAAACGGTCCATGGGTTTTGGCGTTTCCATATCCTGCTTCACAGATAAAATCGCTTTCATCTGGTCTTCTGTTTCAATGTAGGGAAAGCTTGCTTCCAGTTCTTGCTGCCAGGCGGTATCAGGCTTGTAAGCGTGCCCAACCGCAGATTGGCGCTTGGCGTATAGTTCTAATAATTCACTGGCAACCTGCGCCACCGCTTCGCGTACAACCTGCTTGGTTTGATTCCACTCATGTCCGTTTAGACTCGAGGGTTGAGGTGGTTCACCACCCGTACCTATGTAGCGGCTGATCCGATCTGCCTGGTGGATAGGAACGTAAATTTGATCTCCATTTTCGTATTCCACCAACAGGAATTCTTTCTCCATACCATCCAGAAGTCGGCTCACCAGCCCGGCGAACCGGCCAATGCCATAATCAACATGCACCACCCAGTCGCCCTTTTTAAGGTCAGCATAATCTGCTTCCGGTGAGAGATGTCGCGCGGTTAACCGCGCCCTGGGTTGAGGTCGTTCCCATCCAAATATTTCGCCATCTGTAATGCAATGCAGTGTTTTTCCGCTATCAAGTTCGAGATCCCAGCCTTCGCCCAATGTAGATTCGATGAATTTCAAATTTCCTGAATGAGCACAAGCGTCGCTTTGTTCTTCCCAGATCTCTTTTAACCGTGAAAGTTGCCTGGTAACGATAACCATCTCATCGCCTTCACGACAACAGGTTTCAAGATAGTTGACGAAGTTTTTTATTTGGCCCGCAAAGCGCATACCGGGCGAAAATTTCGAGCCAAGAGAACCCATGTCTTCATTGTTCGGGCGTAACAGCTCCATCCAACGCCGGTTGGAGATCATTTCCAGCACTTCTGACCAGGAAATATACGGAACCGGGAAATCAGCAGGAATGATCCCTTCTCGCACAACTTCTGCCCTATTCTTTAAAGCCTGCTCTTCTATTTCCTCGCCAAAACTCTGAATATTCGAAAGGCTATCAACCAAAATCAACGATTCCGGTGGGAAATAATCCAGGATCGTGGATGAAAGCGGATGAATCACGGGAATTTGGAACTCATCAACAAAACCGTCCTCACCCGAAAACTTCAGGTCGCCGTCAGGGATGAATTCTCTCGCAGGGGTAATTTGTATCTGACCGATGTTACTCACAGTTCGTTGCGTGGCCGGGTCAAAAAATCGTAAGGTGTCGATCTCCTCGCCAAAAAACTCCAGCCTTACCGGGTATGGTTCAGCGGGCGTCCAGATGTCCAGGATACCCCCTCGTTTGGAAAATTGACCGTGGTCAACGACCACCTCGGTGTTTTCATACCCCAGGCGCGCCCATTCCCGCAACAACGTGTCTGGATTGGCATGTCCGTTGATTTTTAATACCTTACTCGCAATAATGTAATCGCGCCTCGGCAGCGTGCGCGTCATCACTGCCCGCAGTGGGGCGATAACCACACAGGGTTTATCGGGTTTCTGGCTGCCCAGTTTAAAATAATTCACCAGCGTCGCCATCGTTTGCAGCCGGTCTCTCCGGGTCAGGCTGCCCCAGGCTGCTTTTTCGTAAAACATGGGTGTAGGCTCAGGAAAATACAGGCGCGGGAAGTCAGGCAACCAAAAACGTAATTCATCAAACAGCATGGAGGCGCGATCTGCCCTATCCGTTAATAGCAGGACTGGCACTTGAAGATCCATGCACAGGGCTGCCACTACAGGCAGCCTGGCTGAACGCAGCAAACCCAGGCTGGCTGGCTGTGTCCCGACCTTGATAGAATCAAGGCACTGCAGGTACGCCGCCTGTTGGCGTAATATGCTAAGCAATTTAATCCTTATCCGCTGCGTTGAAGCGATTCATAGCAGTCTCCAACCCTTCAGTCAAATAGCACTGAAGGGCATCCACTGCCCGGTCCAGAAACGTGCCAAGCATCTCTTTTTCTGCTTTCGTGAAGGACTGCAGCACATACGCAGCTGCGTCCATCTGCCCAGGGGGCCGGCCAATGCCCATGCGCAGACGCGCGAATTTTTGCGTTCCCAGTTGATCAATGATCGAGGTCATACCCTTTTGCCCGGCTGAACCGCCAGCAGGGCGTATTCGGATGGTCTGGAAAGGAAGGTCCACATCATCATGCCCAACAATCAAGTTCTCCAACAAAACCTTGTAGTACCGTACCAATCCAGCGATCGCCTGACCCGACTGATTCATATAGGTTTGCGGCTTGGCTAAGATCACCCTGACGCCGTTGACGCGACCCACGCCAACAATGGCTTTATTCTGTACTTTATTCAACTTGATATTGTGCCGCGCTGCGAATGAGTCGATCATCATGAAACCGATATTGTGCCGGGTTTCGCGGTACTCTCTACCCGGGTTTCCAAGCCCGGCAAGCAGGTATACCGCTTCTGTCGATTCCTTAATAGCAGAAGGTTTTTTGTAGAATATTTTAAGTAATGACATATTCCCTCTTATCGCCGGCGGCGGGATTGTATCGCTGAATAGATGGCGATTGAAGACAGCGCAACACAGACAGCAAGAATGGCTATGATGATCGTTCGTTGAATTTCCTGCGGTTGGATGGAAGCCGGGTTGATCTTTTTTTCAATCTCGGTCGAAACAGGTGCTCTGATCTCAGCCACTACTGATCGTTTCTCCGTCTGTGTATTTACGCCCATTTCATTCTGGCCCGGAGCGCGAGAGTAGTTGGAAACCTGTATATTCTCAACCACCACCTCATTTCGGTGATCCCCCACCTTTGTTACCACAAGTTTGATGTGGTAGACGCCGTCGGTGATGGTGGTTGTATCCCAGGCAGCCAGAACATCGTCCTGTACTACTTTATCCAGGCGCTTGATCAGAAACCAGGTTTCTTTACCCGTTTGCGCATAAGCGTACAGAACTTCTGCTGATAAAAATCCTTCTTCCGGTACACTGCCCCTGATTTCAACAACCCCTTCTACCACCTCGCCGGTTGTGGGCGCAGTGATATACAATCCGGGTGTGATTGTCATCCCCAAGAGCAAAACCAGGAAAAAAGACATGATCGGCTGAAGCAAGGCTTGGTTAAACATGGCAATTTTTAAGTTTAACACGAAGACTAACAGGAATCAAACACATTTTTTTCAATGGTGTGGGGAGGTCAGCACATAGTATACAGTTTATGAACAAGAGTTATGAGATCTACAGGGAAAAATGTCTAGAATTGGTTGGGATTAAGTATAACCAGTTGGAGACCATTCGAAATGAACGATATCACCCCTTTAGATTACGAAGAGTTGCGAAGTATCAGCCCAAAAGCAGCTCGTCAAGCCATCCTACAGATACTCAGGTCGAACAAAGGGAATGTAAGTCAAACAGCGAGAATGGTAGGTATTACACGAAGGACAGTATATAAAGCAATGTCTAAAAGAGAAGGCGGGGATCTGGATGATGATTCCCGTGCGCCAAAAGTGGTACACAACAAAACACCACAAGAGATCGAACAAAAAGTTGTGACATTGAAGGCGAAGACAAATTATGGGCCGTTGAGACTAAAAGAAGAACTTGAGGCTGTATATAAGATCAGTCTATCGGAACATACAATTCGTAATATTGTGAGGCGAAACAGGGAAATCATCAAAAACAAGAAACATAAACCCCACAAGAAAGGTCCTCGCCCATTTGTGGATTGGTATTCTGCCAGACCTTTTGAGATCGTACAGGTAGATCTGAAGTATATAGTTGACCAAAAAGCACTTTCTCTGGCCCAGATCGACCATATTCATGCCCACAAATTACCCATTTATCAATGGAGTGCCATGGATGTGAATACGCGCTTCAAACTCATAGCCTATTCGGATGAAAAGAGTTGGACGAATGGCTTGACCTGGTTCCTCTGGATCATCTCCTGGCTAAGAAGTCACGGTGTCTCTCACCAGATCATTTTCACGGTGGATCATGGTATAGAATTCGGAGGAAAATCCTGGTACAAGATCACTGAGCTGCGTAAATTACTTTCTGGTTTTGGATGCAAACTCATCCAAAATCATCTGAAACATCCTGAAGAAAACGCCCACCTCGAGCGGTCTCATCGTACTGATGATGATGAGTTTTATATCCCCAGGATCCTCAAAATAAACAACCGGCAGGACTTGTTTGCTGAAGCCTTCAATTATTTATACTACTACAATGCTGTAAGAAAGCACTCAGGTATCAATCGCGACACCCCTGTGCGTCGGCTGCAAAATCTAGAACCTCTTCTTGATGCTAAAATTAAGTATGTCCCACCTCTGATACTCGACAATCTCGCTGTCGATCTCGGTCCTTGGAGTGGATACCATCTGCTGGCTCAGCACCATTTTTTTCAATGGCAGTCACTAACAAACGAGACCTTGTTTTTCTCGCTTTTAAGATTCCAATAAATACAGCAATGTTAATAAGGGTATGCTATAATCACCTCACTATGACAGAAGACCATGTTTACACGCCCACAGCGGATGAAGGGGAAATGGTTGAAAACATCCCGGTCAAGAAAAATAAGACCTGGCTTTATATTCTCATCGCGGTGATCATCATAGGGCTTCTCGTTACCGGAATTGTTCTGCTGGCTACAGCAGGTAATACCACTACCACCATGGTAAGGGATATTTTCATCATTCTCATGGCGCTTGAATCCATTGTGATCGGTGTGGCTTTGGTCATTCTGGTGATTCAACTTTCCTCGCTCATCAATCTGCTCCAAAATGAGATTAAACCGATCTTACAGAACACCAGTGATACAGTGAATACATTGAAAGGAACCACCACTTTTTTAAGTGACAACCTGGCCACACCGGTGATTAAGCTCAATAGTTCTGTCGCAGGATTGAGAAAATTACTCAATCTCATCGGTCTATTTAGAAAATAACGATTCAAAAAAAGGAGATATGACATGGAAGAAAGAGATAATTTTGGCGCTTTCCTGGTTGGTTTTCTGATTGGTGGAATCACGGGTGCCGTGGTGAGCCTGCTTTATGCCCCAAAATCTGGTGAAGAGACGCGCACCGTGATCAAAGAAAAGGCAATCGAATTAAAGGATAAGACCGCCGTGACCGCAGAAGAAGCTTATCGCAAAGCCGAGCAGGCAGCCAATGAAGCCGCCGCGAAAGCGCAGGAACTGTTGAAGACCGCCCAGTCAAAAGCAGCAGAAGCGCTCAAGAAAGCCCCGGTAGTTTTGGAAGAAGAAAAAGTTGTGGTAAAGGCTAAAAAAGCAGCCTGAAGTTGAGTACTTAATCAAAACAACCTCCTTCCCAGGAGGTTGTTTTCTATTCTATGAGTTTATATACTTCTGGAATTGCTCTTATCACATCCCCCGCCAATACCGATTCATCGCAACCCACAATTTTCCTGGCAGCCAGCCCGGCTTGCGCGTGCATCCAGGCTCCAACCAAAGCTGCCTCCCACGTAGAAAGACCTTGAGCGAGCAAACCGGCGATCATTCCCGCTAACACATCTCCTGTGCCCGCCTTGGCAAGGCTGGAAGTCGCCACAGGCAATACCGCAATATGGCCGTCCGCTCCGGCAACCACGGTCAAAGGGCCTTTAAGCACGACTGTCTGACCCCATTGCAGGGCAAATCGCCGGGCTACTTCCATTCGGTCGCTTTGGACTTGCTCTACCGTCAGCCCTGTGAGGCGCGCCATTTCTCCGGGGTGTGGGGTGAACACCGCTGTGAGGTTGGTTTTTTCAAACAACGCGGAGTCTTCTCCCAGCATGGTAAGCCCGTCAGCGTCTATTACCAGAGGAGGTCGCCCAGAATCTCTGTTTTTCTTTTTTTGTCGGCGCGCAACTCCATGAAACCCGGTAACCTCACCTTGAGCCAGGTTTTCACGCAGGAGCAAGTAAAACACAAAACGTTTGGTAGAGTCATGCCTGCCTAACCCTGGACCAAGGACCGCGCTATCGCAACCCATCCAATAAGAGATGACTGTTTCAGCCGCGATTTCCGAAATGCAACCTCCAGCGTCCTCAAGAAGCACCCAGGTCAGTTCCGGGCAAGAGGTCACTCCCGCTGGATAAACCGAAGCCGGTACGGCGACCTGCACCAGACCGGTTCCTACAGCAAACGCTCCACGCCCTGCAAGTACTGGTGCGCCAGGGTAATTCGCAGATCCGCCGATCACAAGCACCTTACCGTAACTCCCCTTATGAGAAAATGCTTCTCTTTTTGGTAGGAGCATGCGAACAAGCTCGTCGGTGATGACCATATCTCCAGGATCATCTGCCCTGCCTAGAGAACGGGCAATACCCAGGTCAACCGTGACAAGCTTTCCAAGATAAGGGAAGGCTGAATAAGTGAGCATCCCTCGCTTAACCGCTTCAAGGCACACGGTTTCGGCTGCCTTTACCGTGCCGCGGCTTACCTCGCCGCTCTCACAATCTATTCCTGATGGGCAATCCACAGCGATCCAGGTAAACCCCGGCAAGGATTCAGAAACATCTCTTAAGAGGTTTTGGATTGGCTCAGGTAATGGGCTTCTGAAGCCTGTGCCATAAATCCCATCCAGCACAACGCCTTGAAGGTGCTGCAATTCACTCATTTTCTCAACATCAACTACTGCCCCACCGCTCCGCCAATATTCCTGTAACAGAGCATCTTGTGGCTTTCGTTCCCGGGCGAGTATCGCGCGCGTATTCCAGCCCCTTGATTGCAAAAGCGAAAGCGCAATTAGTGTATCTCCGCCGTTGTTTCCCCCCCCTATTAACCCCAATGCGTAAGGCTGAACACCTCGGCGATGTTTTTGGTCAACATAAAGTGCGATGCTCTCACCCGCGGTCTGCATCATCGCTTCAAATGTGAATCCAGCCGCGTTTGCACGCTGTTCCAATTCCCGCATAGCCGCGACACTGATCAATTTCATCTCAGCTCCCTGAACACAATTATTATACAACGAGGGGTTGCCTACCTCATCTCAAGTATAATGATGCGCATGCGGCGTTATGTTTATGTGGTGGTTTTTATCTCAGGCCTGGCTTCGTTGGCAGTGGAAATGTCCGCGTCAAGGCTGCTGGGGAATTATTTCGGCACCAGCAACCTTGTCTGGGCAAGCATCATCGGGCTGATCCTCATTTACCTCACAGCGGGTTATTTCATTGGCGGCGCCTGGGCGGATCGCTCTCCTCGTTACCTGACCTTTTTTGGCGTCCTCGCCTGGTCTTCATTAGCAATCGCGCTAATCCCCCTCGTCTCTCGCCCAATTCTCCGCCTGGCTTCCACTGCATTTGACAACCTGCAAATTGGCGTGCTGGCTGGATCTTTTACCGCGGTGATGATTTTGTTCATTATCCCCGTCAGCCTGCTGGGTATGGCATCGCCCTTTGCTATCCGTCTTTGCATCCAAGACAAAGAGAACGCCGGCAAAATTTCCGGCCGCATTTACGCGATCTCAACATTAGGCTCGTTTATCGGAACATTTCTACCTGTGTTGGTTCTGATTCCTCTTATCGGTACTTACAGAACCTTCCTGGTTATCTCAACGGTCTTAATGACTTTTTCTCTCATCGGTATCTATCTGGATGGCAGGTGGAAATGGCTGGTGCGTTACGCCTGGATGCCCCTGGTGCTCATCGCGTTATTCCTTTGGGGCACACCTGGAGCAGACAAATCAACCCAAGGCCTCATTTTTGAAGGAGAATCTGCTTACAATTACATCCAGGTGCTCGAAGAAGACGATTTCCGTTTGCTGCGTCTGAATGAAGGACAGGGCGTTCACTCTATTTACCACCCAACAATTCTCAATTTTAACGGCCCCTGGGAACAGGTAATGAGCGCTCCTTTTTTCAATCCCGCGCCAGTTGTGCCCTCATCCATTAAAAGCGCCGCCATCATTGGGTTGGCTGCGGGCACCACCAGCCGTGAATTGTTCGCGGTTTTTCCACGCGTGAAAATTGACGGCGTTGAGATAGACCCGCTCATTGTAGAGGTGGGAAAGCGCTACTTTAATATGGAGAACCCCAACCTGAATGTTATTGTTCAGGACGGTCGTTGGGCGCTGGAAAGGAGCACCGAAAAATACCAGGTGATCAGTATCGATGCCTACCGCCCTCCCTACATCCCCTGGCACATGACCACTGTGGAGTTTTTTCAATCCGTTCGCGCACACCTCACTGAGGATGGCGTGATGGTCATCAATATCGGTCGCGGACCAACTGACAGGCGGTTGGTAGACGCTCTTGCCGCGACCATTCGCCAGGTATTCCCCTCCATCTATATTTCCGATATCTCAGGTTCTTTCAACACCCTCCTTTTTGCCACAGTGCAGAAGACCAGCCTGGAAAACTACCTGGCAAATTATGTTCACTTGATGGAGAATCCAAACACTCCACCGCTTTTATTGGAAGTGTTGGCAGCAACATACGAAGGCTTGCAGCCGCTGCCAGAGAACGAGAGTTTGGTCTTCACAGATGACCACGCACCTGTTGAGCAGATCACCAATTCCATCGTGCTTAACTTTTTATTTTCAGGAGGGACAAAAGACCTCGAATGAAAGTGTTCATCAGACTTATCTCTATGTTAATTCCTGTTGTCCTGCCATTTTTCTTATTGATGAGCTCCATCCGGGTGCTGCTCAACCCTTTGTTCCTTGATTATGAGTATAACCAGCCAAATTTTCCCGCCGACGATTTTGGATTCACCACGCCTGACCGCCTGGAGTGGGGAAAAATTTCCCTCTTGTACCTCACAAATAATGAAAGCGATAATTATCTTGGCACATTAAAACTGGATGATGGCTCGCCCTTGTTCAATCAGCGCGAGTTGAGTCATATGTTAGATGTGCGTGTTTTGGTGAAAGCAGCTTTGAAAGCCTGGTATGGCGTGGGGCTATTCCTCTTCCTGTCGTTGGCACTTTTTTGGCGCACAAACAATATTAAGCGGTACTGGCAAGCGGTATCCATTGGTGGCTGGTTGACTCTCGGGTTTATCGTGTTAATGATCGCCGGGGTGTTCATCGATTTCTATCAACTTTTCGCCGGCTTCCATGCCATCTTCTTCGAGGGCGACACCTGGTTGTTCTTCACCAACGACACGCTGATCCGTCTTTTCCCTGAAAAGCTTTGGTCCGACGCATTCATCTATTTGGGGATGTTCACTCTCATCAGCGCGCTAGTGTGCGCTTGCGCAGGCAGAAAGCTGGCTCAAAGAAACTAACAACCGGCAGTTTCCTGCCGGTTTGTGTTCATTTTTTCTTTGCCTGGTTGGCCACGGCTTCAGCCTTTCGCTTGACCTCTTCGGGATCGCCCAGGTAATAACTCCTGATTGATTTCAGCTCATCATCCAGCTCATAAACCAGCGGTACACCGGTGGGTATGTTCAATCCAACGATCTCATCGTCCGAAACATGATCGAGGTATTTCACCAGCGCTCTCAGGCTGTTGCCATGCGCCACGATGAGCACGCGTTTCCCCGATTTTATGACAGGCACAATCTCATCATTCCAGTATGGAAGAAAACGGACAACGGTATCTTTCAGGCATTCGCTCAGTGGGAGTTCCTCAGGCGTCAGGTCCGCGTAACGTCGATCAAAACCGGGATAGCGCTCATCGTCTTTCGTGAGTTTTGGCGGCTGGGTGTCATAACTTCTGCGCCAGATCAGCACCTGTTCATCGCCATACTTCTCCGCCGTCTCGGCTTTATTCAAACCTTGAAGGGCCCCATAGTGCCGCTCATTGAGACGCCAGGAGTTAAGGATGGGAATCCACACCATATCCATGGTCTGCAGCGCGATCCACAGTGTGCGTACCGCCCGTGTCAATACGGAAGTGAAAGCCAGGTCGAATTCTAATCCTTCCGCCTTCATCAAAACGCCCGCCGTGCGCGCTTCTTCCTCGCCTTTTTCAGTCAGGTCAACATCCGTCCAGCCAGTGAAGCGATTTTCCTTATTCCAGGTACTCTCTCCGTGCCGAAGCAAAACTATCTTGTACATTACTTATCCTCTTTCTTTTTTATTTAAAAAGTAGCGCAAGGTTGGTACTTGCGCTACATCTATTTACTCAAAATCACATTATCGCACAGCCACGGGATTGTCTGGGTCCTGCGAAGGATCGAAGATATGGCTGTTATCCATGTTGAAGACCACTTCGGCTGTTTCACCAATGACATACTTGGAGCGAGGGTCAACTCTGCCAACAAAATTATTCCCCTTGTCAGATACCAGGTAGACCAGGATCTCGTTTCCCATCAATTCCACCACGTCAACCTTGGCTTTAACATGCTCACCATGAATGTTCAAGGGTGAATAATCGGGGTTATGAATATCATCTGGTCGGATACCGAATACCACTTCTTTGTCAACCAGGTGCATCAAGAGCTTATTCCGATCCTCAGGGATCTTAATCTTGAATTCACCGTTATCCACGAATAGAAAGTCACCTTCCATAATTAGTCTCATCGTAAAGAAGTTCATCGCTGGGGTGCCAATGAACCCGGCAACAAACATATTCGCGGGTTGATCATAAAGCGTTTGCGGCGTGTCGATTTGCTGCAGTTTGCCCTTGTTCATCACCGCGATGCGGCTCGCCATCGTCATGGCTTCGGTCTGATCATGGGTGACGTACACAAAAGTGGTGCGCAGTTTGTTGTGAATCTTGCTGATTTCCGCGCGGGTTTGTACCCTGAGCTTGGCGTCCAGGTTCGAAAGCGGTTCATCCAGGAGGAAAACTTTCGGTTCGCGCACAATTGCCCTGCCGAGCGCCACACGCTGTCGTTGCCCGCCAGAGAGCTCTCGCGGCTTGCGCTTTAACAGGTTTTCAATTCCGAGTATTTTGGCGGATTTTTCCACGCGTTGCTTGATTTCCTGTTTGGGCAGTTTGCGTAATTTAAGCCCAAACGCCATATTGTCGAACACAGACATGTGAGGGTAAAGCGCGTAGGACTGAAATACCATGGCGATGTCTCGGTCTTTTGGCGGCACATCATTAACCAGCCGGTCACCGATATAGATCTTCCCAGAAGTCACCTCTTCCAGCCCAGCCAGGCAACGCAGCGCGGTGGTTTTTCCACAGCCGGAAGGACCGACCAGAACCAGAAACTCTTCATCATGAATTTCCAGGTTCATGTTTTCGATGGCGGTAAAATCGCCGAACTTTTTCACAACATTTTCATACGTAACGCTTGCCATGCTTTCCTCCTTCTTGAACGAGTATAGTGACTGTATTATATAACAAAATGAAAGCTGACTCTTTTCTTATTCTCGCTTTCATATATCCTTATTGATTAGGTCAGTTGAATGTGCTTTATAATTCAAGTTCACCATCGCTCTGAGGGACATCTTGCCACCATCTTCGCACATGCTTGACCTGGACTTAAAATCCACCATTTCTCATCATCGCCTGGCGGGTATCTGGAAAATGATGAAAGGGTTCCGACTGCGTTATATTGGCGCAGTTACCAGCCTGGGGCTATCCGCCCTGGCGAAGACCTTTACATTCCTGCTGCTGCGCTATTTCGTTGATACCTATTTGATCCAGCAAGACAACCGCATTGGCTTGCCGTATATCGCCCTGGGGTTTGTTGGGCTGGCGATACTCGAAGGCGGATTTACGTTTCTCAGCGGGGTCCTGTCTTCTCAGACCGCGGAAGGTATTACCCGGCGCCTTAGAAACTACCTCTATGATCACATCCAGCACCTCTCTTTTACCTATCATTCCAAAACCAAAACCGGTGAATTGATTGAGCGCTCCACTTCAGATGTAGACGCCTTACGCCGTTTCTTTTCGGACCAGGCAACTAATATTGGTCGTATTTTGATGCTCTTCATCATCAACTTTGTCACCCTGTTGAATCTCAATGTGAAACTCGCCTGGGTCTCGATCATTGTCATTCCATTTATTCTGGCGGTGTCCATCTTTCTTTTCAAAAAGGTGTCCAGCGCTTATGAATCTTACCAACAGCAGGAAGCCATCCTTTCCACCACACTCCAGGAGAATCTCTCAGGTGTTCGGGTGGTGAAAGCCTTTTCGCGCCAGCGTTATGAAATGGAGAAGTTTGAAAAAGACAATTGGGAGAAATACACCCGCGGGAAAAAATTACTGATCATGCATTCGCTCTTCTGGCCGGTATCTGACATTCTGTGCGGCGCGCAGCTGATCGCGGGCTATCTCATCGGCGCGATGATGGCCATCAACGGTGAGATCTCTGTGGGAACCTATCTGGCCTACAGCGGTCTGGTTATCTACATTATCTACCCGCTGCGCAATCTTGGCAGGATTATTGTGCAAACCTCCACGGGGTTGGTGTCTTATAGCCGGGTCATGGACATTATCAAGGAAAAGAGAGAGCCTCTCGACCAGGGAGATTACACCCCACAATCCAACCTGCGGGGAGATTTTGCGTTTCTCAATGTTGGGTTTGAGTACGAACCTGGAGACCAGACGCTCGCAGATATCAATTTCAGTGTTAAACCCGGGCAGGTGATCGCGTTGCTTGGTTCAACTGGCTCAGGTAAATCCACGCTGGTACATTTGCTGCCCAGGTTCTATGAATACACCTCAGGGAAAATCTTGCTGGATGGCGTCGAATTGAACCGCTATCCACGTAAATTCTTACGCCAACAGATTGGCATTGTGGAGCAGGAACCGTTCCTGTTTTCTCGCACCATCCGTGAGAATATCACCTATGGTGTAGGGCGTGAAGTCAGCGACGAAGAAGTTGAACAGGCGGCGCGCGCAGCCGCAATCCATGATGTTATTCTATCTTTCCAGGAAGGTTACCAGACCATTGTCGGGGAGCGCGGCGTGACTCTTTCAGGGGGGCAGAAACAGCGTGTTACCATTGCGCGCACGCTGCTTAAAAACCCGCGTATTTTAATTCTTGATGATTCCACCTCTTCGGTAGACACTGAAACCGAAGCGGAGATACGAGAAGCCCTGTGGAACCTGATGCGAAACCGAACCACTTTCATCATCGCCCATCGCATTCAAAGCGTAGCCGACGCTGACCTCATTCTGGTGATGGACAAAGGGCGGATCATTCAACACGGCAGGCACGCTGACCTGATCAATCAAACAGGGGTGTACCGCGAAATATTCAACATTCAGGCCCGCATTGAGGATGAACTGGAGAAGGAGCTGGCCAGTGCCGGATAATTATTTCGACGAAGAGGAGTTCGAGACCAGGTTCAACGGCAAAACGTTAAGCCGTATCCTCAAACTCACTGTTCCCCATATCAAGTGGGTGATTGGCTTTTTACTGACCATCGCCATCGTTGCCGGTCTGGATTCAATCGGTACCTACCTGGTCAAAATGGTGATCGATAATGGCATCCTGGCAGGCGACCGTACAGCTGTGATAAAAGTGCTTATCATGTACGGGGTATTAATTGTCGTTCAATCTGGCAGCACGTTCCTTTTCATTTACCTGGCAGGAATCCTCGGCGAACGCATCCGTTATGACCTGCGCAAGAGGATGTTCAACCACCTGCAGGCTCTGTCGCTGAATTACTACAGTAAAACACCGGTGGGCTGGATAATGGCGCGCGTGACTTCAGATTCTGAGCGCGTGGCGGACCTGGTCACCTGGGGACTGGTCGATTCTACCTGGGGGCTAATGAGCATCGTCACATCGATGGTCTTCATGGTTGCTATCAACTGGAAGCTGGCCCTGATCGTATTGGCGCTGTTACCTGTGCTTTTTATCATCGCCACCTATTTCCAACGCTGGATCCTCGCTTCATACCGCGCGGTGAGAAAAACCAACTCCAAGATCGTAGGTGCCTTCAATGAAAATATCACCGGCGTCAAGGTTATCAAAGCCCTGGGGCGCGAACCGGAAAATCTCGATGAATTTAAAGCAATCACAGAAAAAATGTACCATTCTTCATTCCGGGCAGCGTGGCTCAGCGCTCTTTTTTTGCCCACTGTTCAAATTATTTCAGCACTGGCGGTGGCAGCCGTAGTTTGGTATGGCGGCGGACAGGCGAAGATTGGCGCGCTGACGGTTGGCGGAATCCAGGCTTTCGTCTCATACATCACGTTTATGATGTGGCCAATCCAGGACCTGGCGCGTGTGTTTGCTGAAATGCAGCAGGCTATCGCTTCGGCAGAGCGGATGTTTTCATTGATCGATTCAGAACCACAAATTCAAGACCGGCCTAAGGCCATCGACCCAGGCACCATCAAAGGCG